>PPYE01433289.1_pt1 | contig 31663 bp, 46 predicted proteins | sample 1559881 | NCBI WGS metagenome assembly PPYE01 (sample SAMN08240022, study PRJNA423297) | Human gut metagenome, whole genome shotgun sequencing project.
AACCAAGCGAGGGGGTTCGCGCGGACAAGACAGCGCGCACATGCACAAAGCGCGGGGCGCGCGCGCAAACGACGCGCCCACGCGGAGCGGAAAAGATTTTCTCAGCAGAGAAGAGATCGGAAAAACGGAGTTGACGTCAACAGCTGACACAACAGGAGGTGTGGCCCATGGCCATAAAGTGCGGGCTGATCCGCGCCAATGAATTTTGCAAAATCCGGCCTGGTGTATGCTGCGCTGCCTGTGCGCAGCGCAGTCGCTGCCGAAAGGCTTGCCAGAACGAACCAGAGCGCTGCGGATATTCCGTGGATACAGAAGAGACGTTTGAAGCATGGCGCTCCAGACGGGAGGCAATGCATGGGACGTGAGGCGATGATTCGCGCGGACATGGAGTCTGTTGGAACTTACAATGCCATTTTTGAACCCACAATCAAACAGTTGGCTAAGCTGGAGCGGGAACTTTCCAAAGCAGAAAAAACCTGGCGTGCTGCCGGCGGACAGATGGTAGCGGAACTGGTAAACAAAACTGGAGGGAAGTACACAGCAAAAGATCCCAATTATGCGGTAGTGGACACATTGCGCAAAGATATTCAGGCGCTGCGCAATCAGCTTGGACTGACGCCGACGAGCCTAAAGCGGGCTCAGGCAAAAAATGAGCTCGCATCTGGGGGACAGAAAAGCCCTTTGGAGCAACTGCTGGATGCCGCGCACGCACATGCTATGGATCACGCTACAGAGTATATGGATCAGGTGGATGCTTATGTGGATGGATGCTTGAGCGGAGAAAGGAATGTATGCCCGGAAATCGTGCAGGCGTGTGAGCGATACCGAAGGGATCTTTCTAACCACAAATGGGAATTTCGTCCAGAACCGGCCAACGAAATCATTGCCATTATAGAAACTACCATCTGTCATCAGCAGGGAGAATTTCTGGATGCAACGCCCTTGCGCGGGACGCCGTTTTATCTGCTGCCCTATCACAAGTTCATTCTATATAACGTGATGGGGTTTTACCGGGCGGGGACGCAGGAGCGGCGGTTCAAAGAAGTTCTGGATTTTGTTCCAAGAAAAAATATCAAAACATCTTTTGCCGCGGCCCTTGCCTGGGCTCTTGGCCTGTATGAGCGGCGGTCAGGTTCCAAGGTGTACGAGGTAGGCGGAGCACTGAAGCAGGCACTGGAAGGGTTTGATTTTCTCCGATACAACCTGCGCCGTGCAAAGCTGACGGTGGAGGATGATCCGGTCAACGGTCTGCGTATTATCAACAACAACATGGAACGAAGTATTACCGGCGATATCGGGGAAGATGGTTTTCTTTCCATTAATGCTTTGGCATCCAGTGTAGACAAACAAGACAGTTTCAACTGCAATATTGTAATTGCCGATGAAATGCACACATACAAAACAGCCAAACAGTATCAGGTATTGAAAGATGCAACCAAAGCGTATACCAACAAACTGGTAATCGGCATCAGCTCCGGCGGCGATCTGGCAACCGGCTTTTGCGCCCGCCGTGTGGAATACTGCAGAAAAATTTTGAACGGCACGATCAAAGGCGATGAGGCGGACGCGATCTTTGTGTTTATTGCTGCGGCGCCGCAAGATGATAACGGAGAGGTGGACTATACCAACCCGGATATTATGGAATGCTGTAATCCTGGATGGGGGCAGAGCATTCGCCCGCAGGATATGATCAACGACGCCATGCAGGCAAAAGAAGATCCACAGCTGCGGCCAGAGTTCATGCAAAAGTCACTGAATGTATTTATCGCCGGACTCCGGGCCTGGTTCGACATCGATGAATTTCGGCGCAGCGATGGAAGGTATGGATGGTCGATAGATCAGCTGGCAAAGCTCCCAGTCAAATGGTATGGCGGGAGTGACCTATCCAAACTGCACGACCTGACGGCGGCGGCATTGTTTGGCCATTATGAGGGTGTGGATATCATCATCCCGCATTGCTGGTTCCCCCGGCCGGCCGCCATGGTGAAAGCGCACGAAGATCAGATCCCGTTGTTTGGATGGGAAGAAGACGGCTGGCTGGATATGACAAACGATAAAGTGACCAATCACAGCGACGTTGTGAAATGGTACAAGGGTCTCCGGTCAGCTGGATTCCAGATCCGTAGAGTGGGCCACGACCGTAAATTCTGCCGTGAATATTATGTGGAAATGAAAAATGCTCATTTCAGGATCAAAGATCAACCGCAGCTGTTCACTCGTAAGAGTGAAGGATTCCGTTATCTGGAAGCCAGCGCAAAACGCGGGACGCTGTACTATCTGCATGCCGAACCATTTGAATACTGCGTGCAAAATGTCCGGGCAATCGAAAAGGCGGACGATATGGTGATGTATGAAAAGCTGCAGCCAAACCTGCGCATCGATGTATTTGATGCAGCTGTGTTTGCAGCATGCGCTTATTTAGAAGATTTGGAATCTGTTCAGAAAGCAAAGAACTGGTTCGGAGAGGGAGTGGAACGATGAGCAAACGAAAGAAAGAAGCCCGCGCACCGCGGGACAGACCCGCTCAGAAACGCAGTTCGGTAGCTTATGTGCTGTCCGGGAATTGGGACGGCATTTGTTGCGACGGCTATACCCGTCTTGCGGATAACCCGGAAGTACGGATGGCAGTGGGACGGATTGCGGATCTGATCAGCTCCATGTCTATCCGCTTGATGGAAAATACCGACACTGGAGATGTGCGTATCCACAATGAATTGAGCCGAAAACTGGATATTACGCCAAATCGATGGATGACCCGAAAAACCATGATGGAAGCCATTGTTTGGACAATGCTGCTGGACGGTGGAGGAAATGCGGTGGTATGGCCAAAGACAGTGGATGGTAATTTGGAAGAGCTGGTTCCGCTGCCACCAAGCCAAGTGTCATTTTTGCCGGATGGTTTTGGATATCAGATTTTGGTGAATGGCATTCCTTATCACCCGGATGAACTTCTTCATTTTGTAGTCAACCCGTCCACGGAGCGGCCTTGGATGGGAATGGGATACCGGGTGGCACTGAAAACAGTGGTTAAAAATTTGCAGCAGGCGGCAAAAACACAGAATGCATTTTTGTCTGATGAATGGAAGCCGTCAGTGATTGTCAAAGTCAGTGGCGAATCGGAAGACTTAACCTCTGCCGCGGGACGGGATCGGCTGGCTCAGCAGTATCTCAAAACATCGGCTACCGGGCAGCCCTGGTTTATTCCAGCGGAACTAATGGACGTTACCCAGGTAAAGCCCCTGACACTCAACGATCTTGCCATATCCGACAGCGTAAAGCTGGACAAGCAGGCCGTGTCTGCCATCCTCGGCGTCCCTCCTTATGTGGTGGGGCTTGGGAACTTCAAGCAAGCAGAATGGAACCATTTTATTTCCACAAAAATCATGTCCATTGTTCGGACGATTGAACAGGAAATGACACGAAAGCTTTTGTTATCGCCAGACTGGTATATCAGCATGAATCCGTGGGCGCTGTATGCCTATGAGATGAAAGATCTGGCGGACATTGGATCTAACCTGTATATCCGCGGCATGATGACAGGAAATGAAGTCCGTCACTGGCTGCACTTGGCGCCGAAGGAAGGACTGGATGAGCTTGTGATTCTGGAAAACTTTATCCCAAAAGGAAGTATCGGCGATCAAAAGAAACTGAATCAGACAGGAGGTGAGGACCCTTGATTTGTGAACAGCGCACCATGCTCCCGATCCGGGGAGAATTTAAAACGAGGGAAGAAGACAATGATCTGCTGATTGAAGGGTATTTTTCAGTGTTTAATTCGCCGTATCCTTTGTGGGATGGTTGTACGGAGTATATTGCACCGGGAGCATTTGCAGATACTCTGAGTGAAGATATTCGCGCACTGACCAACCACGACACGACTCTGGTTTTGGGGCGGAACCGGGCAGGCACGCTGACCCTTCGGGAGGATGACCACGGACTTTGGGGCAGCATCCGCATCAACCGGGACGATCAGGATGCAATGAATACTTACCGAAGAGTGCAGCGAAGGGATGTTGATCAATGCTCTTTCGGTTTTGTCATCCTCGATGAAGAGCGAAGGGTGCTGGACAATGGCAATGTAGAGTACATCATCAAAAAAGTGCGATTGCTGGAAGTGTCTGTTGTGACCTTCCCGGCCTATGAAGAAACTTCTGTATCGGCTCGAGCCAAGCAGGAAGAGCATATCAAAGCGCGGGCGCTGAGCGAACAACGGGAAGCACTGCGCAGGAAATTGAAAGGAGCATGAATATGGCACTGAAAACTCTGCTGCTAAAGCGGCAGCTGGAAGAGAAAAAGACCCGTATGAAGGAACTGAACGCAAAAACGGAAGAACTACAGGCGCGGGAAGCGGAGTTGGAATTGGCTACAGAGGAAGCGAAGACCGAGGAGGATCTGCGTGCTGTAGAGGAACTGGTGGAGGCGTTCACCGACGAGCAGGCGGAGCACCGTTCCGCAGTACAGGCTTTGCAAGCAGAGATCGACAGCGCAGAAGCGGAACTGCGCACCCTGGAAGCAAAAAATCCGACGGCACCGTCTGCAGCATCACCGACGGGACAGGGCGGTAAGGAAAAAAGAAAGGATGAAGCAATGATGAACCAGCGGCAAACCCGCGCATTTGGCGCAATGACCATGGAGCAGCGCTCCGTATTTCTCCAGCGCGAAGATGTACAGGAATTTCTGACCAGATTCCGGACAATGTTTTCCGGTGAGCAAAAGCGTTCTGTCACTGGAGCAGATCTGCTGATTCCCACTGTGGTGCTCGATTTGATCCGGGAAAATATTGAAGACTATTCCAAGCTGATCCGCAGGGTGCGGCTGGTTCCTGTGGCCGGCATTGCCCGTCAGCCCATTATGGGTACGATCCCGGAAGCTGTGTGGACGGAAATGTGCGCGTCCCTCAATGAGCTGAATTTCACTGTGAATCAGACCGAAGTGGACGGCTATAAAGTGGGTGGCTACGTTGCTGTTTGCAATGCCTTGCTGGAAGACAGCCCCGGCCTTCTGTCGGAGCTGATTGTTGGTATTGGAGCAGCAATCGGAATCGCGTTGGATAAAGCGATTCTGTTTGGCACCGGCGTCAAAATGCCGCTTGGCATCGCTACCCGCTTGGCACAGACTTTGGCGCCCAGCAATTACCCGGACAGCGCCAGGGCTTGGGTAAATCTGTCACAGTCGAACGTGATTACGATTCCCAGCGGTTCCACTACAGGGTTGACGCTGTTCCAGCAGATTGTTCAAGCGGCAGCTGCAGCCAAGGGCCGTTATTCCCGCGGTGAAAAATTCTGGGCTATGAACGAGAAGACTTTCAGCAGGATCCAGGTGGAGTCCACAAATATCAATGCTGGCGGCGCCATCGTATCCATGCTGGAAGGGACAATGCCTGTAGTGGGCGGAGACCTTGTCGTATTCGGCGATGAAATTATGCCGGATAACACCATTATCGGTGGTTACGGTGATTTGTACCTGTTGGCTGAGCGAGCTGGAACCAGCATTGGATATAGCGATCTTCCGTTGTTTATCCAGGATCAGACTGTGGTCAAAGGCACTGCCCGGTATGATGGAACTCCTGTTATTCCGGAGGGCTTTGTGGTAATCGGTCTTGGTGCAGCGCCGGCTACCAGTGTGGAATTTGCGCCAGATATGGCAAATCCAGCTGTGGCAGCGCTGCAGGCGTTGACTTTGGGAAGCCTGAGTCTGACACCTGACTTTTCCCCCGAAACTGCGGCCTACACGGCAACGACGACCAATGCATCCAACAGCATCAGTGCCGTCCCCACTGTAGGCGCCACTGTAGAGATCAAAGCCAATGGAGCGAAAGTGGCCAATGGAACGCCTATCACTTGGAAAAGCGGAGAGAACACCGTGGTGTTGACTGTGAAAAACGGGACCGAAAGCAAAGCTTATACGGTAACGGTAACAAAGTCCTGAAAGGAGACGCATGATGTGCGGCAATGATGCCATATCGGCAACCTGGCTTTCGCTCCTTCAAGCGGATCTTCAGCGAAGTGGCCTTTCGTTGCCGGGAGATGCAGAATATCTTCCCTTCCTTCTTCGGGTGGCATCTGCCCGCTTAGAACGTCAAGGGATTCGGGATGATGGAACAGCAGATTATATTCAGGCTGTGGTGGGGACTGCGGCTTGGATGTACCGAAAAAGAATCAGCGGCGCGGCGGAGCCGGAGTATCTGCGCTGCCTGCGCCATGATCTGCTATTGAGCCGGGGAAGCAGGGCCGAAGCATGATTCTGGATTCTGGTATGATCACGGTATTCTCGGTGTCTTCTACAGAGGGAAAAGAACCGCCCCCGATCCGGCATACGCTTTCGCCGAAACTTACTTGTCAGTATGGTGAGCGGGTTGTGGGGGCTACCCGATACTACGCTGCGGCAAAAGTGGGGCAGCAGATCGACCGGACGGTGCGTATCTGGCGGAGCGAGGGAATCACGATCCGTGACGTGTGCCTGGTGGGCGGCCGCTATTACCGCATTCGCAAGGTGACGCTCACTGTTGATGAGGATGGCCTCTTCGTAACAGATCTCGACTTGGAAGATGATGACAATATTCTGAGAGGATTGTGCAATGAAAATCGATATTGATAGGTTCGATCAATCTGTGATGAATGAACTATACGGTTATGAAGAAGAGATTGAACAGGGGCTTAGAAGTGTGGTCAAACGCGCGGGGCAGAGCGCGGTGCGCAAGCTGCGCACCGCTTCGCCTAAGCGAACGGGAGATTATGCGAAAGGCTGGACGCAGCGTGTTTCAAAGGAATCAGAACCGCCGGAAACGGTTGTGTATAACCGGAAAAAACCGTATCTGACGCATTTGCTGGGGAATGGTCATCAAAAAGCAGATGGAGGACGTGTCGAAGGAAAGCCGCATATACAGCCTGCAGCAGAGGCTGCCGAGAGTCAAGCACTGCGTGATGTAGAAGCTATGATCCGTGAGGTGAGCGGTGGATGATGACACATGGTCAACTGCTGGATATCCTTCGGCCTGTTGGAATCCTATGGACTTATCATCATTGGGAACAGCCGCCGCAGCCTCCTTACGGTGTATATCTTGACACGGAAGATACTGCTTTTTATGCGGACAACCGAACATATTTCTGTTCCTCTGGTGTGCAGCTGGAGCTATACACATTACAACGGGACCGGGCTTTGGATGATCGGGTGCGGACTGTACTGGATGCAGCGGATATTCCATACGAAGTCCAATTTGCCTGGATTGAATCGGAAGGACTTTATGAAACCATTTTTGAAATTGAGGTGTAACTATGGCAAACAAACCAAATAAGGTCAAATTTGGCCTGAAAAATGTACATTATGCGTTGCTTACTACGGGGGAAGCAGGGGAGATTACATATGCCACTCCAGTCCCGATTCCAGGTGCAGTCAATTTGAATCTTCCCCCGCAGGGTGACACCACTACGTTTTATGCCGATAACACGGCCTACTATGTGGCTGTGGCGAACAATGGGTATCAGGGGGATCTGGAGATTGCATTGATACCGGATTCGTTTTCAAAAGATGTGCTAAAGGAAACGCTGGACGAAACCGACAAGGTAATGGTAGAGAACGCCAATGTAGAAACTGCGCCCTTTGCGTTGCTCTTTGAATTTGCTGGAGATCAGCATGCTGTTCGTCATGTGCTGTACAACTGCACAGCAGCGCGGCCGAATGTATCCGGTGCTACAACCACCAATACCAAAGAACCCACAACAGCGAGCCTGACCGTTACGGCAGCCCCTTTGAGCGACGGAAAAGTAAAAGCAAAGACAACGGCTGAAACGCCAGAGGCAATTTATAACGGATGGTATAAATCTGTGTGGCAACCTTCGGAAGCAGGTGATAGTTAATGGAACGGACAATTACAATTGATGGCCAGGAGGTGCGCTTGCGCGCCTCCGCGGCGATTCCGCGGCTTTACCGCATCAAGTTTCAGCGGGACATTTTGCAGGATATGCAGAAGATCCGGAAGGAGCTGGAGCTGGTACGCAACGAGAAAAAAGAAGCTACAGAATGTGATACTGCCATGATGGAAGTGATGAACCTTGTCGAAAATGTAGCCTATATTATGGCAAAACATGCAGACAAAGATGCTGTGCCGGATACTGTTGAGGACTGGATGAATACCATGGAGCCGTTTTCGATTATGAAGATACTTCCCGTTGTGATAGATCTTTGGACAGCCAATATGCAGACAACAGTCCAACCGGTAAAAAAATTGAAGCGACGGAGCGTGAAATGACCACAGCCATGTTCCTCCTGCGCACGGTGCAGGTGGGCATTTCCGTTTCAGATCTGGATCTTTTAACAATTGGTATGATTCAGGACATGTATGCAGAGGCCCTTAATGACAAGGCCGATTACGCAATCGTCGCAACGCAGGAAGACTTTGATCGATTCTGACAAGGGGGAAAAGAAAAGATGCTTCAGACTGCTGCGGAAAAAGCGGATGAAGCGTTGGCAAAGGGAAAGGCATACGACGAAAAATTTAAGCCGCTGCAGTCATCTCTGGACGAAGTTACCAAGAAACTTTCCAATATGCGCAGCGAAAGCGAGAACATGAGCGCGGCGCTGGAGTCCGGGGCAATTTCTACCGAAAAGTATGAGCAGTTTACCCGGACGATCACAGAATTGGAAGCGCGGTCGAAAGAGCTGCGCCGGGAGATAGCTTCCCTGAATCAGGAATTCTCAGGGGACATCATCAGTCAAAGAGGATATGATCAGCTGCAGCGCGATCTTGTGCGGGCCAGCGCTGCGGCCAAAAAAGCGGAAAATGCCATGGATGGCCTGAAAGATGCTGTGGAAGAAACCGGTGAAGCGGCCGGGGATCTGGATCAGCTGGGAGATTCGATCGACAGCGCCGGAAGCGGCTACGCTGGGCTGGGCGACATTATTAAGGGCACGGCGATCGGCGGACTGATCCAGGAAGCCGCCATGATGGGCGTAGAAGCGCTGAAAGGCCTTGCGCTCTGGATTGTCAATTTGGATGAGGCCACGGCAGACTACCGCGCAGAAATGGGCAAATTAAATACAGCCTATGAAACGGCTGGTCTGGGAGCTGAAGTCGCGCAGCAGGCGTATACCGGGTTCTATACGATCCTAGGCGATTCCGGCACAGCTACGGAAGCAGCGCAGCTCCTGGCAAAAATTGCACAAAGCGCGCAGGATGTCAGCGTGTGGATTGATATCGCAGCCGGCGCATACGGAAGCTATGGTGACGCGCTTCCTATCGAAAGCTTGATCGAAGCGGCCAACGAGACGGCAAACACTGGAAAAGTTGTTGGAGTGCTGGCAGATGCTTTGAACTGGGCAGGGATCAGCGAGGAGAATTTTAATACTAAACTGCAATCACTCAGCACAACAACGGAGCGGGCGGCTCTGATCACAGCGACGCTTAATTCTACCTATTCCGATGCTGCAAATGCATTTTGGAAAAATAACGAGGCAGTCGTTGAAGCGCTGGAAAATCAGAAGCTACTGAATGATGCTATGGCGCAGCTTGGCGAGTCCGTATCTCTGGCAAAAACCATGCTTATGGGAGAACTCGCCCCTGTTCTAACAGATATCGCGGGAAAATTCGCTGACATGATTGGCCGAGTGGACTGGCAAGCCTTTGGAGCGGAACTTGCGGCCTTTATTGACGGGATTGATTTTGATGCTGTTTTCAGCAGCCTCGAACTGATTTTGAAAACGTTGCTCAATTTGGTTTCGACCGCCACAAATTTCCTGACGATTATCGGGCCGCTGATTGAACCGGTTCTTGAACACCTGAATCACGTGCTGTGGGTGATCCAGTTCCTGACCAGCGCGGCGGCCGATCTTGGCCAGACCATTCGCGGCGCGTTGGGCTTTGGGGGCACGAACAGGACAGGCGGTGGATTCGGCGGAGGTGGCAGGAGCATCCGGGAAGCATCGCTGCCTGGGTTTGCGCAGGGCGGTGTGTTTGCACCCAACAGCCCGATGCTGGGCGTGCTGGGCGACAACAGGACCGAAATAGAAGTTGCGGCGCCGGAAAGTACGCTAAAAAATATGTTTACCGAGGCGCTGGATGCGCGCGGCATCGGTGGCGGAAATGCCGGCGCAAATACGGTGGTGTTGCAGTTTAACGGGAGCCTGGCTCAGCTGGCCCGTATGCTTAAGCCAGAACTGGATACCGAAAGCAAACTGCGGGGAGTCAATCTGGTGACAAGGGGGCGTCGCTGATGGCTGTGTTTACGCTGGATGGAAAGGAATATAAAGTAGGCGTTACAAAAATCGACCGTGAATTTGAATTGGTGGAAGGCGACAACACCATGATGGCAAAGACGGGGCGGGAGATCCGCGATGTGCGTGGCACAGCCTACCGCTTTACGGTACATATCGATATGCGCATAATCGCCCCGGAGGAGTACGATGCGCTCTACTGGGCGCTGTCGGCACCGGTGGATTATCACGATGTCACGTTCCCTTTTGGGCAGAGTACGCTGTCCTTCCGCGCCGGGATTGAGAGCGGAGAAGATACGCTCAAACGCTTTACCGACCGGCGCCGGTGGGGTAATCTGGCAATCCGATTTAAGCCGGAAAAACCGCAGAGAATGGCGGGTGAATCCTGATGGTATCGAATCAGATTATCATTGGTACGGACAGCTATGATGATGATAAAATTGCGGAAGGCAATTGCTACGTGACCAACGGGATTATCGCTGAAGAACTTGGCATCGATACAATGGACATTACAGTGCTGTCTAATACCGCTTTGAAATATCCGTATGGCACGGAAGTCAAGTTTTATCACAACGAATCTTTACTGGGTAAGTTGCGTGTTAATACAGTTTCCCGTGTTGGAAAGCAGAGTTACAAAATCAATTGCATTTCCGATATGGGGATTTTGGACAACCTGACCCATTATGGGGGGATCTACAATGGGGAAACAGCAGACGTAGTGGCAGATGATATTATCGGCGGCGCGATATCCTACAGCATGAGCAAAAAGGTGGCATCTATAAAGATCTACGGGTGGCTACCGGTGGCATCGAGGCGGGCGAACCTGCATCAACTGCTCTTTGCTACGGGGGCTGCGCTGAAAAAAGACACGGCTGGGATTGCCAGCATTGTGTATTTGTCTGATAAAAGCCCTGTTGAACTTTCCGACGATCGCATTGGAATGGGCGGCAGCATTGAGTATATTGACGCTGTAACATCCGTATCTGTGACGGAGCACGGTTATATCAAAACTTCTGGTGATGAGGTTGTCACCCTTTATGAGGGGACGGTACAGGCGCAGGACATCATTTCCCCAAAAGGCGCAGCACTCAATGGGGCCTTGATCACTTGGAATGATCCGGTGTATGATCTGGCGATTACGTCCGGCACGATCTTGGAGTTCGGAGTAAATTATGCTGTGATCTCGTCGGGCGGACAGGCGGAACTGACCGGCAAAAAATACACCCACACCCGGCAGGATATCCTTCAAGCCATTGAGGGGGCGGCTGGGGAAGAAAACGTTCTTGCGATTGAGAACGCGACGCTTGTTAATGTGACAAACAGCACCACTGTTGCCCGGCGTTTTGCAGACTATTACTCCAAGGTTCGCTATGTAACGTTTGAAATGGAGGTTGGCGAAGAGAGACCCGGAGACGCCATCCATTTCAGCGATCCCTTTGACGAAGAATCCACAGGTTTGCTGATGTCGCAGGATATAAATTTATCCAATACGCTGCTGGCAGATGCAAAGATCGCCGTTGGTTATACGCCAGAGAGCGGGCCAACGGTTTTCAATAAGGCGGATCTTTTGACGGAGGATGGACAATGGACTGTGCCCGAAGGCGTCACGACGATCCGAGTGGTCCTGATTGGCGGAGGAACCGGCGGATATCCCGGTTTTGCCGGCGAAAAATCGAAGACGCAGACGCCGGAAACGGAATATAGCAAAGTGACAGACAGCACCACGCGGTATGTGTTTGTTGTATGGGTAGAGGCTGGAGACGGCGGAAACGGTGGCGCCGGAGGAAGCGGCGGGAAGATCTATCAGCGCACATTGTCGGTTATACCAGGCCAAACGTTTCAGGTTAGCATTGGAAAGGGTGGTGCGGGCGCTGCATTTGATGCTTCCGCAGAAACACCCCCGGCTGGAACAGATGGAGGGGAAACGATCTTTGGAGACCTGACCTCTGCAGCAGGGGCTGCATCTGCAGCGGGATTTATTGAAACATTGTCCGGTAAAATTTACGGTGCGGCCGGTAAAACTGGTATAGCTGGTTCGAAAGGTCATTATAAGACCTATTCCAAGGACACTGGGTGGGTCGATGTTCCAAGCCCTGAGATCATTGTAGACGGCGTGACCTATACCCAAGGCGCAAACGGACCAGAGGATGAAGATGGCGGCGGCGACTGGGGAAATACCAGTTATGGCTATGTGGGCTGGGAATATAACGATGCCATGGGCGGTGGTCCCGCCTATGGAGCCAATGGCCTAAATGGCGGAAAAGGAAGCGGAAGCTACAACTCTTCAAGAGGCTATGCCAGAGCGACAGCAGGCGATGGCGGAACGGGAGCCACGGCGCTACCGCCTCCTGCAGAGACGGTTTATGGAACGGGAGGAACCGGCGGTAACGGCGGTGGAGGCGGTGGTTCCCCTGGCCGTGCAGCAGCACACCAAACCACCAGCAATCGGAATCCGCAGCCCAGCGCTTCTTTGACCGCCATCGGAGGAGAGGCTGGCATGGGAGGAGATGGTTCCAACGGTGGAACTGGTGCTCCGGGCTGCGCGATTGTATATTATAACGACCCATCTTTGGACGAGGAGAATATGTCATGATTTTTAATGATTGGCGAATATCCGGCGGTCTCTGTGCGATGCAGTATGACAATTTGAGCCGTCAGCTTACGGTGCTGGGAGACCTGCCGGAGGGATGGACATGGGACATGCTGGTGCAGTGCGGAAGTGCTCTTGATATTATTCATCTGTCCCCTATCCCCGGCGGGGTAGAGGCGACTTTAACAAAAGACCAGTTGGCGCTTTCCGGGATTTATACCATGCAGCTGCGGGGTACACAGGGCGAAACAGTGCGGCACACCAATCAGATCCTGATCCCGATTTCGCCGTCTTTGTCCGGCGACGCGCACTGGCCTTCCGTACCGAGTGAGTTTTCCCAAATGGAAGCACGTATCCGGGCTATGAACGAACACCCGCCTGTTCCGGGCGCAGATGGATTCTGGATGCTTTGGAATCCGGATACAGGCATCTATGAGGCGTCAGATATTCCACTGCCGGCAGGCAGCGGCGGAAGTTACAATATTGGGCATGGTTTATTGTTGGATCGATCAAGCAATACTCTGTCGGTCGATACTGTAGATGATTTCGAAGGAGATAATACCCTGCCAATTACGGCCGCGGCTGTGCAGAACACAGTCGGTAACATTGAAATTTTATTGGGAACGATTTGAGAAAGGGGATAACCGATGAGCATTGCAACAGAGATCAGCCGTATCCAAACGGCCCGCAACACTATTCGCGCCAAAGCGGTGGAGCTTGGTATCGGGACCAGCGCGGACACGCTGGATAAGCTGGCAACGGAAATTGAGGGAATCGAAAACCGTGGGGCGGTTTCGGCGACGGTGCAGGAGGGAGATACCTATACAATTCCCAAAGGGTATCATAATGGCTCAGGAACTGTGTCTGGTGTTGCCGGCGGAGGGAACTACAATCTGCAATCCAAAACCGTTACGCCAACCAAAGCGCAACAGAATGTTACACCGGATAGCGGATATTACGGTTTGTCTGATGTGACGGTTGGCGCTATTCCGCAAACGTATCAGGATGTGTCCAGCGTGACAGCTGCGGCGGGGGATGTGCTCACGGGTAAAGTGATTGTCACTGCAGACGGTAAAGTCACAACCGGAACCATGGCCAACAACGGCGCGGCGTCTAAGGTGTTGACTGTTTTGGAGCCCTCCTACACAGTGCCGAAGGGATATCACTCCGGCGCCGGTACGGTGTCTATCGTCCCGGAAACCAAAACGGCTACGCCCTCAAAATCACAGCAGACGATCAGTCCAACAGAGGGAAAGGTGCTTTCCTCCGTGACGGTCAACGCGATCCCGGAAGAGTATGTGGACACGTCTGATGCCACTGCTGCGGCAAAAGATATTCTATCCGGGAAAACTGCCTATGTTGCAGGGGAAAAAGTGACAGGCTCAATGGCGGACAATGGGGCGATTTCTGCTTCCTTTGACGGCCTTACTACAACATCTTATTCTGTACCTGCTGGGTATACTTCCGGTGGCTCTGTGAGCCTGAGCAGCGACATTGAGGAAGCCCTTGCGGCTATTTGAGGAGGTGCTTTATGAGTATCCAAAGTGAGATCGACCGGCTGTTGGCGGCGAAAAAATCGATTGCAGCGTCTTTAACCGATATGGGAATTGATCCACCAGAGAATACTACAATGGATCAATATGCTGCACAATTGGCTGCAATTGCCGCCAGCGCTCCGTGGCTGCCTCTGGCAGGAGGAACAATGGCCGGCCAGCTCAACGCCAGTGAATCCAGCGCAGCAGCGCTGGATTCTGCACAAGTCAGAAATATTTATGCTGGGACAGATGATCTCATAGCTGGTACTTCTCCGCTTTCTTCCGGCACGATTTATCTTTGTTATGAGAGTAATGGCACCAATTGAAAAGGGGGTTCATTGCTTATGAGCATATATATTGGAGCAGTAAAACCGCCTGTTATGCTGAAAGATATCCCGGAGGGTGAAATTGTAAAGATTGGTGAAAACGCTGGGACTTCTATGGTCGAGTACGTGGCACACAAAGTTAAGGATATTTATATCGGCGCTAAACCGAGTAAGAAACGGCTTGGCGACATTGAAGTGGGTAAGACTGTTAAGGTCTTGGAAGATGGCGACTATGTTGATTTTTTGGTTGTGCATAAGGGCTTACCTGAGAACGGTGAAGTAACTTACGACCCTTCTTGTGATGGTGTGTGGTTGCTGAGAAAAGCCTTGTGGACAACAAGTATCTACGGCGGCGCATATACCGATTATGGCGCAGATTATACACGATCGAAAATATTCGATCTGTTACACAACGACTATGTAAACACCCGGCTTGACCCAAAAGTTGCAACCTATCTTAGAGATCACCAAGTAAAAATTCCGTATGTTAACGTTGACACAGATGGGAGTATAGCCGAGGGCGACCAAGGCGTAATATGCGCAACGTTCGTCCTGTCAAGTACCGAAGCGGGTTTAGGTGATAACATTGATACACCGCTAAACATGGACGGCAACATATTAGATTATTTTATGAATACACCTAATGACCAACCGTGCGAGGAAAGAATTGCGGAAGGAATTGATGCGGGTGTTGATTTTCCTGTGCCACTGCCGTGGTGGTTGAGATCAACTCGCATTGCCACCCCAACCGAGGTCGGCATGGTAGATAAAGACGGTTCTATCAAAACCTGCGACATGGTCGAATCTAATCACATACGTCCGGCTTTTATTTTACCGCTCGGAGCGGAAGTTAAAAATGGCATTGTCACTGGAAACATGAGTTGTCCGGACACTGAGACCGTAACTGCTCATAAGGTTAAAAAGGTTTATGTTGGCGTAAAGACAGATGTTCCGATTTATAAAGAAGAAGTCAAAACGCAATCGCTCACGAATCTCAACATAAACGAGTTTTTCGACATTCAAAATGGAACCTATGCTTTCCTTTGGAATCCCGAGAGAAACGGATTCGTTTCAAACAATAAAGGTGTGCATAACTCGACGGCAGCGACATTGATGACGGCTAAATTTAATATGACCAACTTGAAAATTCGTGTATTTGGCGGAAGCGAAGCAAACTACGATTTCTTTCAAGCCTTTAGATTAAACGCGGGAAGTACAACGCCGATAGAGTTGACAAACAAACTTAGCGGAAACGTGACAAACGGTGATTTCACAATAGATAAACTGTCCGAGGGGGACAAACTTAGGTTTGAGTACACAAAAGAATCCGGCGGTTCCTCTTACGACGACGAGTACGTCGTTCAATTTGAATCTGTCACCGCCAATATAAAAACTCAGATTGGCACAGAACAAAAAGATCTTGCAAAATTGTGTTATGTAAAAGGTGATTTCCATTTTTATATCAACGAATATATCGCGGGTGTCTCAAAAGAATATGAATTGGATGCGAATATGACGTGGGAACAGTGGGTAAACAGTTCGTACAATACGGACGGGTTCTATATAAATTCCAATACAATTTATCATCCAAACAGCAAAAATGCGATTTATGGAGCTGGCGGTGGAAACCCATGCAAACCGTCTGATATTATCAGACCGAATGATACTTATGTTGATAGCAGCCACGGCGGGAGCGGCGGAAACAACTAATTGATACTATTGACAAACCAGAACTGAAGAGAGTGGGAGGTCAGAAGTTTTGACGGAATGGGGTGTAGTGGTGGTGCTGATTACGCTCGGCACCTTTGGCATTGCGGTGGTTCGCCCGATCATTACATTGACCAGCACAATTACAACGCTGACGGCGGTAGTGGAGCAGCTCCGGGCGGATGTCAAGGAACAGGAAGAGCACAGCCGGGAGAGCCACAAACGGATTTGGAGCCATAACGACGAACAGGACAAGCAAATCAATGAGCACGAAAAGAAGCTGACAGAACACGAAGGGCGCATCCGCAATCTGGAGAGGCGTCATTAAAAGTTTATTACGGGCATTTCCTGTAAAATATATTACAAAGGAGAACGAAACAATGGGAAAAGCAACTGAAATTATTTTGAGTTACGGCAAAGGCGAGATCACACTTGAAGAGGCCAACAAGAGACTGGCGGAATGCACGGCGGGTCTGCAGCTGGACCCGATGAAGAACGCGATCACCGGTGCGGAAATGGCCCAGACCCGCTCGGACGGCACGCCGGCGGGCACCACGGGCTGGGGCTTCATGAGCCACGGCGTGGGCACGCCAGAGAAGATGCACGTCACAGCGGGCGAGCTGGACTACAACACGGGCTTTGATGTGAAAGGTAATGCGCCGAAGGCCACGCTGTACATCGCGGGCTATGCCTTTGCTGTGGTGGGGGATCATATCGAGGTGAAAGCAGATGAAGGTTAATGTTCCGGTTCGCCTGAAAAACCCGTGGTTCTGGGTGGGCGTTGTGTCCATTATCATTACGGCTCTTGGCGTGGATCCGCAGCAGTTTGTGAGCTGGGAAAGCCTGGGCGGGTATATTGTGGATGTGCTGAAAAACCCGGTGCAGCTTGTGACGGTGGTGCTGGCGGTACTGGCGGTCTTTGTTGATCCTACCACGGCGGGCATCGGTGACAGCGCGCAGGCGCTGCGCTATACCTGCCCCAAAAAGAGCGATTGAAAAAGCCGCCCCATGCGGGCGGCGGAAATTGACAAAAAGCGGAAACATATGATAAGATAGGCAAAGCCAGTAAGAGCGGCGAGGTTGTCCACTTCCTCAACAGGAGGTGCGGCGATGGTAACATTTGCTGATATGTTTACATACACGCTTGTGTTGATCGCGCTTGCCACTCTGATCGTTACGATTACGATGCGCAAGAAATAACCGCCCACCAGGCGGTGAGCGGCGTTTCCTTCAAGCTACAAACTTGCACAGGGACGACCGCCACTGCAATGGCAGCCGTTATTACTGGCTTTATTCTATCGCAGAGAGCCGCTTTTGTCAACTCATTTGACAGGGCGGCTTTTTTGTTGCCCGGAAAGGAGCAACTATGACGGAAAAAGAACTTTTGCGGATCGCAACCGCAGAAATCGGCACAAAGGAGAATCCTGCCGGCAGCAACAAGGTCAAGTATAACACTTGGTACTACGGCCGGGAAGTATCCGGGAAGGCTTATCCGTGGTGCATGGTGTTTGTGCAATGGGTCTTTGACCGCGCCGGAATTGCCGTGCCGATCAAAACAGCGTCCTGCGGCGCGCTGCTCAATGCAGCCAAAAGCAACGGACGGGCTGTTAAAGGCGGATACCGGCCCGGCGATGTGGTGATCTATGATTTTGACGGCAACGGCAGCACAGACCACTGCGGGATCGTGGAGGCGGTCAACGGCAAGCTGATTACCGCCATCGAGGGCAACACGGGATCCGGAAACAACGCAGACGGCGGCCAGGTACAGCGCCGCACACGCAACGTATCTGAGATTGTCGGCGCATGGAGGCCGGTTTACAGGGAGGTGCATACCATGACTACGGACGAGGCAAAGAAAATTATTATGGACAAGGCGGGGCTGGATGCGTATACGATTCAGTTCCTCGGTGCTTACAAGTACGGGGAAGATCTGATGGTAAAGTTGGCAAAGGCGATGAGATAATGTTTTAGCTTTATCAACGCGACCATCGTTTTGAGAGGATGCATGGGAGGATGCGTATTTCAATAAAGGAAGTGCGCATATGGATACTAAAACAAAGAAAGTACGAAGGATGTTAGAAAACATGGCTCCGGTCGATTGCGTTCCTTTTATTCAATCTTTCCTTTTACCAGCAGATGAAGAAAGGTATATTATCGATCATGAGGCAAACAAAAAGGCTATCGTAGAAATTGCTTTGGAAAATCATGTTTCGGTAGATACGGTTCACAAAAAAAGAAGAATTGGGCTTTGTAAGATGGCCAATTCCATTCAATATAAACAATAAGGATGCTCCGTCAAATGTACATTAATCGTACAGTTTGACGGAGCATTTTTCTTATAAAATCAATATAGAAAGGGAGGGAAACTGCGGGTCACGTCCACGCGCCATATCGGCATAGTTTCTTCCCTTTTTTATTTTGAAATAAGGACGTGTTTAATATGAATCTATACGGATATGGAGGATATCCAAATTACGCTCAAATTTCTCCCTCGATTCAGCCTCAATATGCACCGCAGGTGACACAGCAGGTTCAGCAGCAGCCATCTGCTCAACCGCAGGTGAATTTACCTACCTTCAGTGTCAGACCTGTCACAAGTCGTGAAGAAGCGATTGCAAGCCAAATCGATTTTTTTAATCAGGGTACGTTAATGCCGAATCTGGCCAAAGGTGAAATTTATTTGAAGCGTTTTAACAATCAAACTGGTGCTTCAGATATTTTTACGTTCCGCGCTGAACAGGAACAGGCTGCCCCTGATTACGCTTCGTCTAAGGATATCCAGGAATTGCAGGAAAAGATTTCTGGACTCCAATCGGAAATTGAAAAATTGAAAAAGCGTGGAAAGGTGGTAAAGGGAAATGATGCCGATGCCGAATAATCCCATGCAAATGCTTATGCAGATGATGCAGGGCGGTGGAAACCCAATGTCATTTTTTGATCAAATGGGAAGAAACAATCCGCAAGTGCAGCAATTTAATCAGATGATCCGTGGAAAAAATTCAAATCAACTTCGCAGTATGGCAGAAAACATTGCCAAAGAACGCGGGATTGATCTTGACCAGTTTATAAAGCAGATGCAGAACACATTCCCAAGAGGCGGGAAGAGATAACAGACTTAAGCATTCTCACTTTTCAGTTTTCGGCCTTGATAAAAACCGAGTGTGATTTTGACACATTCGGCAGTGCGCAGGCCGATGTGATATAACGGAAAAGGAGATAAAATTATGGCTGATGATTCTATGGCTTTGGGCTATGCGCTTGGTCAAGACAGCAACAATGGGAACGGAAATGGTATGTGGGGCGGAGATGGCTGGTGGGCCATTATCCTCTTTGCTATGATCTTCGGCTGGGGCAACGGCGGCTGGGGCGGCTTCGGCGGTAACGGCGGCATCAACAGTCCGGCTGGTCAGGGTGCATTGACACGTGCGGATCTGTGCAGTGAGTTCAATTTCAATGACCTGCAGAATGGCGTCCGTGGTATTCAGCAGGGCATTTGTGACAGCACCTTTGCACTGAACAACAGCATTAACAATGGTTTCCACGGTGTGGACACTGCAGTGTGCAATCTGGGGTATCAGACGCAGATGGGCTTCAATTCGCTCGGTGCACAGATGGCACAGTGCTGCTGCGATACGCAGACTGCTATTCAGGGCGTTCGGTATGATATGGCTACTCAGGCCTGCGATACCCGCAATCTGATCCAGTCCACTACACGGGATATCATCGACGGACAGAATGCCAACACCCGTGCGATTCTGGATTTCCTGACTCAGGATAAGATCTCCAGCTTGCAGGCGGAGAATCAGTCTCTCAAGCTGGCTGCATCTCAGGCTAACCAGAACAACTATTTGACGGCGACTTTGGACGCGCAGACCTCTGAGCTGATTCGCCGGATCAACCCCATGCCTGTACCTGCCTATCAGGTTCCTGCACCCTACCCCTATTGCGGTGCCTATAACAACGGTTGCGGCTGTGGCTGCTGAACAATTTTGTTGACTTTACCAATATGGTAATTCCGGCTTTGCCGTGACGATTTCGGGGCGGTGAGCTGATGTTCGCCGCCCCTGATTTTTGGAGGTAAAATATATGTCTTGCAAACCTGTATGCAAACTTTGCAATCACCTGGTGTTGTCCCAGGCTGTCGCTTTTACCGGTGGAAACTTGGAGATTAATCTGCCCGCCGGTTCCTACAACAATGGGGAGAAATACTGTATCGTTGTTGCACAGAGCATCCCTGATGCTGCAACTATTAATGCCCCGGTGTATATTACTATCGGTACAGGAACCACTCTTTACCCACTGACAAAGCGAAATTGTGCACAGGTTACCGCCTGTGGCATTCGTACCCGCACGCGGTATTCCGTATGTGTTGTGACAACGCCAACAGGAGGATCTTTCCGCATGCTTGGAAGTCCTTGCTGCGCTCCCAATAACAACCTGACTTCCATCGATGGTGGAAGTACAGTTGTTCCTACAGCTGCTGTAAGGGAGGTTTCTAAATGAAAGGTTTAACGAAAATGCTCATGATGAACCGTGAGAAAAGAAACGAACGTGGATATGACTATGATTCATTTTCCCATGAGTATTACCCTCGTGACGATTGGGGCGCCTGGATCGAAGGCCGGTTTCGGGATGACAGAGGACGTGAGCATTACGACAATGGGCGTTATGCGCCTATGAGAAATGAATATATGCCGCCCGTTTATAGAGAGCATCACGAGAATGACGGGAGGTATCGCCCAATGAATAAGATCGGCTTTTCTGCAGGAGAGAACTACAGTCGGCCTGAAATTGAAAAGAACTATCGAAGTGATGCCAACCACAAAGATTTCTCCGAAATGGATTATGGCCGTTACGGGAAAATGACTTCTGGTTATGCGTCCGGTGCGCCTGTATCGTTTAATAAGAAAATGGCAGAAGAGTGGGTATCAGAGATGCAGAACGAAGATGGAAGCACCGGAGGTCATTGGTCTCTTGACCAGGTAAAGCAGCTGATCTCTCAAAAGGGGCTGGACTGCGATCCCTTGAAACTCTGGGTTGCGATGAATGCGGAGTACAGTGATCGGTGCGCTGTCAATAAAAAGCATGGAGTCAATACGATCGATTTCTATTTGGACTCTGCAATTGCTTTTTGGCTGAAAGATAAAGATGCTGTACCGGACAAACTGGCAGAATACTACGAGAATATTGTAGAGTAAGAAAAACACCCCTCTTTTTTTATAGAGGGGTGTTTTCCATAAAATGGATAATATTATACCCCTAATTTTACCCCAAACAGCTTTTTTCGTATGATACATCATTTTACTCTGAAATTAAAAAAACATTGAAAATACATGCTTTTTAATAGTCTGTTAAACACTATTTTACTAACTTCTTAAAATTGTAGGATTCCTTCACGCCCAGCTCTTCCACCACCCGCACAGCGCAGGTGTTCAGCGACTCGGCAATGGCTTCGTCCACGCTCACCAGACCGTCAAAATACGAGTGCGAGTTGACCGGCCATGCCTTTCCGCCCAACGCACGCACCGGCGCATCGTCGATCACGGAGGCGGGGGTGATCACACCTTTATCCAGCGCAGGGGCATACACCGAAATGGGCTTGATCGCACTGCCGCACTGCCGACGAGCCGTGGCATAGTTAAACAGACGGCTTCCGGTCTTTTCGCCGATGGCACCGGCCATAGCCACCACATTGCCGGTGTAGGGATCAATGACCGTAATGGCCGACTGCATATCATAACCTTTCGAAGAATAAGGCAGGTTTTCCCGGTTATTATAGACTTCGTCCACACATTTCTGCACGTCCATCTTCTGCGTGCAGTAAATATTCAGTCCGCCGTAATAGACCATCTGCGTGGCGGTAGCCTCACTGTAGCCCTTTTCTTCCTGCAGATCGTTGATTACATCGGAGATGACCTGATCCACAAACCAGGAGTAGTACTGCGAATCATCTTCGCTGTCTTCGCCGGTGGTGAACACCAACTCCTGTGCTTTGGCCTCGTTGTACTCGGCTTCCGTGATATATCCCTGCGTATACATTTCTTGCAGAATGGTATCTTTACGGTTCAGATTGTTCTGCAGGGTTTTTTCCGTATTATAGGGGTCGTAAAGCGAAGGATTGTTTGTAATGCCGATCAAGTCCGCGCATTCTGCAATGGTCAGTTCGGACACATCCTTGCCGAAATAGGTCTGCGCGGCGGTTTTCACACCGTAGCAGCTGTGGCCCAGGTAGATATTATTCAGATACAGCTCCAAAATATCTTCCTTGGAATGCGTCTTCTCAAAATCCAGCGCGCGGAAAATTTCCGTGATCTTGCGCTTGACCGTGCCTTCCTTATCGCCGGTGATGTTTTTGATCGTCTGCTGGGTCAGCGTACTGCCGCCGAAAGTAGACTCTGCGTGGGTGAAAAGATTGATCACCGCTTTGGCCGTGCGGGGCCAGTCCACGCCGTGGTGGGAATAAAAACGCTTGTCCTCAATAGCCACAGCAGCATAGGACAAGTACTTTGGCATCGTTTCATAATCGGCCCAAATACTGTTCTTTCCGCCATGCAGCGTTTCCAGCTCTTCCCATTCTCCCTCGCTGTTCTCATAAAAAATCACAGAACTTTGATCCATGGAAATTTCAGAAACATCCACATGGGCATTGGGAATCACGCAGGTAGCCACATACACAGCAAAAATTCCTGTAAAGATCACACCCGTGCAAAGCACGATCAGCACCAGCGTCTTGAGAATGAATCCGGTGCCGCCTTTCTTCCCCTGGCTTTGCCGGGGATGCTGTGTATAATTTCGATGGTCCCTGCCTGACGCCGCTCTGCGAGGCGGGCGCTGTTGTCCTTCCATGCAGAAAACCCTCCTTTTGCTTGATATCGGTAAGATTTTTGAATTTTGGCACATACTGAAAATACGCCATTAGAACCAGTATACCATAGCCTGTCAATACTATCCATATATGGAAGTCAAATGCCTTTTATACAAAAACACTCTTTGCAGCAGCAAGGAAATTTCCCTCTTGCTTTTTCGTTTCCAAAACAGTACAATATCCATACAGGATATAAACCAGAAGTAAATCTTGAAAGCCGACGCTATATCGGTGGATGCATATGGAAAATTTCCCTGTTATGAAAATCGGTGGATGTACCAGGATTCCAGTACGCGCCTTTGAGCAATGGCTTTACCATAAAGCCGGTATTGACATGGATTCCAATATGGCATGAAACTGACCATATTTTACAGAGCACGGAGCAGGCTGCTTCGCTTTGTTCCGGTAGCATGAAGATGCAGAGAGGATGCTGCAGATATGACAAGAAAAGAAATTATAGAGAGCACAAAAGTGCAGGGAGGCATGTATGCGGTGATCCCTTCGGTGGTAATGCTGGACGATCAGCTGTCTGTCTCGGCGCGGATGCTGTATGGCGTCATCGTCTGGGCCTGCAATCAGAATGCCTGCACCTGGGCGTCCAATCGGGCACTGGGCGCATACATGGGGCTGTCACCGAAACGGATCTCCGAACTGATTGCGCAGTTGGAGAAGCAGGGACATATTGAGACAGAGGTTGTCCGCGATACGCGGACAAATCAGGTGGAGCGCCGGTATATTTACCCGGTAGTGAAGAGCAGCAAAGGGATGCTGCCTCGGGAGGATACCCCTATCCCGAAAAATCAGGATACCTCCCCCGAAACTTCGGTATACCCTCCCCCGAAAAATCAGGAAGTAAAAGAACCAAATATAAATAATAAAAATATACCCCCCTATAATCCCCCCAAGGGGGATGAGGGGAAGAAAAAGCAAAAAGCCAAGGGAAGCAAATACGATCTGGCCGAAGATGCAAAGCCGCTGCTGCGTGCGTACGTGGGAGACGATCAGGAACTGGCCCGGGCGCTGGCGGATCTGATCGAGATGCGCAGGGACTTGCGGGCGATCAATTCGGCACGCGCCATCAAAGCGCTGCTGAACGAGCTGACGCAGTATTCCGGTGGCAGCCGGGCTAACCAGCTGGCGCTGATTAACAAGGCGATCACGTCCAGCTGGAAATCGATTTATCCCATGAAGCCGGGAGAGCTGCCGGAGCCGGTCAGCCCTGCACTTCCAGAGGACAGGCCCCCGGAAAAGCACTTTGTTGGGGTAAAGGTCATCGACGGACAGGAGGTGGCCGTGTATGAGTGAAGCGGATCAGGAAGCCTTTCTGGACGCGGAACGGGCGGTCATTGGTTCAATCCTGATCGATGGGCGCTGCTTCCCCGATGTGGCGACCCGGCTGCGGGAGGGAGATTTTGCTCTGGCGATCCACCGGGAGATTTTTCGGGAAGCTGCCCGGCTGGATGCAGCGGGAAAGCCGGTGGACCCTGTGCCGATGGCGGAGGCGCTGCGGGGGCAGACGGACGGGCAGCAGCTGCAAAGCTATCTGGCTCAGTTGATCGAGATGACGCCCACGGCGGCCAATGTGCTGGAATATGCCGGGATCGTGGCGCAGCATGCCCGTCGGCGCACACTGCAGCAGGCATGGCAGGAGGGCGCTCAGGCTCTGGCAGAAGGGGAGGACGAAGAGACGGTGCGCACCCGCGTGGCTGCGGCGGAACACAGCGCGGACGAGCGCAGCGCTGCGGAGCTGCTCAGCCCTGTGGAGCAAATGGAAGCGTTTTACCGACACCGGGAGTTTATTGACGGCGGTGGGATGCCCCATGTGCGGACAGGCCTGCGCAAGCTGGATCAGATGCTCAGCGGGGGCATGGTGAAAAAGGGGCTGTATTTTCTGGCGGCGCGGCCGGGGATGGGAAAGACGGCCCTGGCGCTGGCGATTGCGGACTATGTGGCCCGGACGGTAGGGCGGGTGGACTTTTTCAGCATGGAGATGTCTGCCGATCAGTTGACCGCGCGCCGTATTGCAGCCCAGTCGGGGGTAAACAGCCGTCTGGTGCTGGGAGACCGGCTGACAGAAAAGCAGTATGAGAGTGTCAGTGAAGCGGCGGTGGTGCTGAGCCAGCGGCCGCTGTACATAACCGACGGACAGAGCCAGACCGTGGATCATGTGTCGGCCATTGCCCGTTCCAGCCGGGATTGCAAACTGGTGGTCATTGACCATTTCCGGTTGTTTCAGATCCAGAACCGGCAGAAGGTAGATGCCGAATATGCCCAGGTGGCCCACGCGCTCAAACGGCTGGCCCAGTCGCTGGATGCGCCGGTGCTGTGCCTGACGCAGCTTAACCGGGCCAACGAGCAGCGTGCAGATAAACGGCCCATGTTGTCGGATCTGCGGGAAAGCGGCGCGGCCGAAGAGGACGCCGACGGCGTACTGCTGCTGTACCGGGATGATTATTACGGGAAAACAGGGCGGGAGCGGAAGCCGCCGGAGCCGGTTATGGTGGACGTGCATCTGGCGAAAAACCGGCATGGGAGCACGGGGCATGTGGATTTGTGCTTTTGGCCGGAAACGAATGTTTTTCGAGAGAGGTATTTGAAGTGAAAGTGGGCGATGTGCTGCATCTAGTACCGACGCTGAGCGAGAAAATCGGACTGGAGAGTAAAGGAACCATGCCGTGCCGGGTGGTATATATCCATCCGAAGGGGCGGTTTTACGTGGTGGAGTTTGGCCAGACACAGCGCTGGCGGGAAGCATTTTATCCCTCGGAGCGGGAGGGCAGAGAATATAATCAGCCTGTGCGTGACTGGATGGAAAAACAGAAGAAAAGGGGGACTTGAGTTGAAACATGAAACGAGGAACCAGCGCCGGCGGCGCAGAATCCGTTTCTGGATTATGCTGGCGGCCTGCCTGATCGTAACAGTGGCGGCGGCGTCTACGATGGTTCAGGCTGTGGCAAAAAGTCCTCAGCCGACGGCGGAAGAATATTTGCGGGAGATCGGGGCGGATAACGCGCAGCGTGCGGCGATGATGGAGCTGTACAATGAGTGGGAGCATGAAACGGAGTGAAATATTGTAGAAAAATGGGACCGGAGGTGTCCCAAGACATGATGACGCGGGAAGAAGCGATTAATTGGCTGGAAGCGTACCTTGCTGACTATTATGACGCAATGGATATCCCAGATGATCTCCCGTATGAGGTTGCGCAGATTGCCCTCTCCGCCCTCCGCCCCGTCAGCCGGGAGAAGGTGGAGCGGTGGTTTGGTGGGCAGTGGGAAGGCTCGGCGGATGGCTACGCAGACGGCGAACTGGTCTACGATATGTGGACATGCAGCGAATGTGGCTATGTAATCGACGAGGAGGACGACCCGAATATGCTCCCGGACTTTTGCCCCAAGTGCGGGGCGGCCAATACCGAAAAGGCAATGGAAATCTTAAAGAAAAGATTGGAGGCGCTGAAAAATGACTGAGGCAGAAAAAGCATATCAGTATTTTGTGATTGCTGTACCCGAAAACGAGGAACAGGCAAAGGCATATTTCTGGGCCAGAAAAGCCCTCCAGTCTACCATCCCCCCCGCCGAACGAGTGGGTAAAACAGATGCTTGCTCCGCTGTTTGAAGAGAAAATGCAGATGGAGATCGAATTATGAGTATGGATAAAATCAACTGCTGTAAAGGCTGTGAAAAACGTTCGGTGGGATGTCATAGCGCATGCCCGGAATATCGGTTGGAGAGGGATGCGCTGACGAAAAGGAATGAGCTGCAGATCCAAGCGTCCCTTGCCCGCCATGATCGGTACTATGCGGACCATTTCAACAAAGCCCGAAAGAAAGCGAAGTATGTGAACGGCCTCAAGAGCAAGACGCGGTATTGGTGAGGGGAGAATAAGAAAGATGGACGATCAAACAAAGGCCCTTCTGGGTGACCAAGAGGCGGCGAAGCGGCTGACGGATGCGGGTGTGCTGCTGCCGTGTTGGAGATGTGGTGGACAAGCCCACATAGAGGATTGGGCGTGTGGGTACGAAAACGGGACCACAATCGAATGCATGACTTGCCATGCCGTTGTATGCGAAAGCGTTGAAGATGGAAATGGATGGCATAAAAGGGCTATCCGAGCCTGGAACACCCGCGCGCCGATTCTGAGCGAAAGTGAGATGGAGATGCTGGAGGGGATGGAGCATGGCGATTAAGAACTACACAACGACCATTGATGTCTGTAAAAGTTTAGCGGAAATCCAAGGGGCACTTGCCAGCCATGGGGCACGGAAGATCATGGTGGACTATGACGCGGCGGGGCATCCCATTTGTGTTATGTTTGGCATTGAGACACAGGACGGGCCACGGGGGTTCGCGCTCCCCGCCAATGTGGAGGGTGTTCGGGCGGTATTCGCCCGACAGAAAGTTAAATCTACTCCAGGGCAGGCCGAGCGCACAGCCTGGCGCAACGTCCGGGACTGGATTATGGCACAGATGGCGATTATCGAGGCCGGGCAAGTCCAGATCGACGAGGTGTTTTTGCCTTATTTGACAGACGGGAAGGGCCGGACGCTGTACCAGCTCTATCAAGGCGGATACTTGGCGCTTGGGGATGGAAAGGAGGCCCAGCCATGACGCGGGAAGAAGCGATTGAAGAATTAAAAAGTTATGCATACGCAAGTTGGGGAGGACTAAACGAAGCACTTGAAATGGCTCTCGCTGCCCTCAGTCCCGTCATCCGGGAGCGGGTGGAGAAAGTGTGGAAGGGTGAGTGGGAAGATATGAGAGAGGCTTACAACGATGTGCCAAAGCGGAGATGTTCGCGTTGTAAAAGAGTGTTTATTGGGCTTGATAAACCGTTCTGTGAGGCTTGCGGCGCTCCCATGACGGACGAGGCAGTGGATATGGAGATTAAGCGATTGGAGGCGCTGTATGGAGATAGGTGACGTGGTTGTCTGTATGGTAAGCGGTGTGAAAGGCGTGATAACGAAAATCTACACCCTGACCGCCTCGGCGATGCAGATTATGGTGCGTACGGACGATGGGCGGCGGTATCATGCGCCATATAATAATGGAGATTGGAGGACACTGAAAAATGGAAGTACGACCGATTGATGGGAACGCTCTGATTGAGTGGTTTAGCCCGTATTTACATACTGATGAGCCAATTCCGGCAGATGTTGTTATTGAGGATATCCGCTCTATGCCCACCCTCACTCCGCCGAACGAGCCGCTGAAGCTGGAGGATGCCAAGAAAGAACGGTATATTTGGTTTACCCCGCTGAATGACTGGGCGAAAGTAACGCCTTTCGGGGTTCTGTTCTTTGGATCTGAGGAGCTGATGACTTGGGAAACCTTGTGCGAAGAGTGGGGGTATAGGTTCAAAGCCTACCGCCGCCCGCCGGAGGGAGAGGAGGAAACCTGATGGAAATTGATAAGTTGATTAAACGTTTGAAGAGTTTGCATAATGCCCTTAAAGAAGAGGGAGAACAGAAGTGCTCACCAGAAATAAACACGGTCGCATTTGTGTTGCAGGCCGCCGCTACCTCCCTCTCCACGCTCCAGGCTGAAAACGAGAAGCTGCGGGCCGAAGTAGAGCGGCAAAGGAGGAGCGCAGACGATAGACGACACCTCTATGAAAATGCAGAACGGGCATACATGAAAGTTCTGGCCGAACTGGAGCTGGTTCAACGGGACTTTGATGGGCTCTGTGAGTACATTGATAGCGAAGGCTTTCTAAGGAAACAGTTCTGTGAGAGTGGGAACCTGGATTTGGAGCCGTGTATCTGCCCATCACTGCAAGAGCATCCAGGATATATTGATTCAGATGACTGCGAAGGGTGTGATCACTTCTGCAATTCATGGCGCAGCCAGAAGGAGGACGAACATGAATGATATAGAGCTGCACAAAAAGATCTGCGGAGAACTAACTACGCTGTTTGAACGCAAAAACCACGACTATGGAGACAGCTTCCACCAGACCTTCGCGGAAGAAGGCTGGCCGATGGTGCGTATTCGGCTTTCGGACAAGCTGAACCGTGTCAAGTCACTGACGCGAGGCGATAACCAGCAGGTACAGGACGAATCGCTCCGGGACACATTTCTTGATCTTGCGAACTATGCCATTATGGCAGTGATGGAAATGGACAGGGAGGGAAAGAACCATGAAGAACCAATATTCCAGAGAGGTACGCTCTATGGTGGAGAGGGCGAGAGAGCAAGGTTTCTATCTCGGCTTGCAGACAGCCGCGGACGCCTACGCGCTGGCGCTCAACGACCTGTACCACATCGGGCCGGGACGCTACCCCGAACTACATAAAAAGGCGGGTGAATATGTGACCGAAATCGCGAAGCTAATCCGAGACGACACAAAAGACCTGGAATATACCAAAGCCGTTATTGACCGGCGGCTGGTGGAGGTTGTTGGGAAAGAACACTTCCTCCCTTATGATGAACGCTACGATTATGGGATGTTTTGAGTGAATATAAAAAAGTCCGGAAGATCACTCTTCCGGACCATCGGCTAGATATTCATTAACCCAGCGATTTACAAGGGCATAGATTGATGTGCCGTTTTTTGCGGCTTTTTGTTTTAATGCTTCGTACTTCGCTGGATCAATCCAGACGCGTAACTGCTTTTGGTTCGATAGATATTTTTTTTGCGTGGTGTATTTCTCTTTTTGGTTCATTTTATCACTTCCTGTTTCGGCTTGAGATTACGATGGAGAAGACGGACAACGCAATACTGACAGCGCATAAAATATAAACCAACATACGAATTTGACACTGAGCTAACATTCTGTTATGATCCAAGAGGGAGGGGATTGCTCCCCTCGCCTTTCAGCTTGTGAACTTTTCATACAGAAGTATGAGAGCGATCACAAGATTGAGGATTGCGGTAACAAGATTGAGTTTGCTTTCGGTGCTTACTTTCTTGTTGCCGCTTTTCTTTTTCCTGCTCAATGTCTTACCTCCTTTCCATGGTTTTATTATAGCATAGTGCACTATACAAGTCAAGCAAATTATGAAAAGAAATCAAAAAATTTTTTCGCAGAGGAGAGTGAAAATGTATGCCGAATGAAGAAAAAATGCAGTGGCACTGCGTCCGGCAGCGTGCCGGCCCGCTGGTCAAAGAGTGCCGGGCGCTGCGCCCGCGGTTGGCACCGAAAGATACAGCGCAGGATGTAAGGAGCAAGCGGGAACTGCAGCGTTATGCACACAGTGCGGTTTGCCGCACGCAGGTGGACAGGCTGGAACTGAAGTTGGCCCTGTTTGGGTTTGAGGGCACCCATTATACATGTACCTATGACAGCCTGCATTTGCCGCACGATTTTGATGGAGTGCGCAGATCTTTCCGGGCGTTTCGCTCCCGGCTGCAGCGTTGCCGAAAGGGAGCACCCTATGACTGGATCGGTTGCATTGAGGGCCTGCACGGAGATCATCGCCTGCATATCCATTTTATTTTGCGTAACAGCCAGATCCCGCCGGGAATCGTGCGACGGATCTGGACAGGCGGCGAAGTGGATGTGGAGCCAGTGCTGCAGCGAGAGGGTGGCTACCGGAGACTGGCAGAGTATCTGAACAAGGAACGTCCGGACGGCTTTGTAATTCCCATCGGAAAGCATCCATGGAGTTGTTCCAGAACACTGAACAGCGGATTGCCGCCGCCGGAGCGCTGGATGGAGGACAGTTCTGCCATTACAGTGCCAGACGACGTATTATGGTCCCGGCGGGGCGCCCGGGAAAATGACTTCGGGGCGTACTATTATGCCAGTTACATTTTACCGCGAAACAGTACTTTGACTTTAGATAATGTCGCGTGCGCGCCCGCGCGCCCGTCAATCTTGAAATATAGTGGAAAATAATGCACGTTTGAAAGAAAGTGAGGGGAAAGCATTGAAAGATGCACCACAACCTGTTAAACTATCTGTAGTAAACGGATGGGTGATCTGTCCGATTTGCAAAAAGGGGAAGCTGCTGAAAGTAAATCCCGATACAAGCTGCTGCAACGTGCCATGCAAATGCAAACGCTGCGGGCAGGAAAGCAACGTGAATATTTTACCAGCGCCTGAGCCAGCGTCCAAAGAGACCAGCGCCTGAGCCAATCCCATCCGGATGGATGTGGAGGCTCGGGCGCTTTTTGTTTTGCCTTGGAGGTGATAGCCCATGGATTACAAGTCAAAGCGCTGGAAAAAAGTACGATGGACAATCCTTGCGCGGGATCGTCACCGCTGCCGCGAGTGTGGGCGTTATGGCTTGGCAGTTAACGCCACAGTTGTGCATCACGCCTACCCGGCAGATGACTTCCCTGAGTATGCCTGGGAAACATGGAACCTGGTCAGCCTTTGTACTGGCTGCCATAACGCGATGCATGACCGGGATAGCGGCGCACTGACGGAGCTCGGCCTTGCTTGGCGGCGAAGGGTATCCCCCCTCCCCGTGGAGCAAGCGCCGAAGC
>PPYE01030244.1_pt1 | contig 31631 bp, 30 predicted proteins | sample 1559881 | NCBI WGS metagenome assembly PPYE01 (sample SAMN08240022, study PRJNA423297) | Human gut metagenome, whole genome shotgun sequencing project.
CGGAAACGCGTTCAGTTACATCCGGAAAGACTGATCAGTTCTTAGCGGAATGCGTGGTCAGATGAGCCGGAATTTGCAACAAACACTTATTTCATTCAGTATAATAAAATACTCTTTTAGGAGAATCACAACCAATTACATATCTTCACAGAATTTAATAGGACGGCTTTACGCCGTACACGCCTGCGGTATGCGAAAAGTAAATGCCGCCGCTTCTGAAACTGCTTTGAACTGTCGGCAACAGATAAGCGTAACAGACAGTTTCGACTTTGAATCTCAAAGCCGGTTACATCATTGTGAAACCAAAACCGCAAGGGATAAGTCTATCCTTTTGTATTGGTCGGTACACATTGATGTGCCGGCTTTTTTGCTGCCCAAATGCCGGTTACAACTGAATGACCGGCTGGATGGGATATGATTTTGCGATAACCTCTTTTTTCGGAGAGTAAGCGAAACAACGCCACCTAAGATGGGGCAGGGACAGAAAAACGACATTCAGACAGACCGGCGGAAAACAAGAGACCGTATGCGGCAGAAAGAGTGTCGCATACCGTAGCAAGCAGGGAAACTGTATTGACAGTTTCCACTCCAACCGGCTTTAAGAGCCGATTGTTCTTTAGGGACACCCTAAAACCCATTTACAAAATCAAAGAAAGGACTGATGTTATGAACGAAGCCAAGAATAAAAATCTGTTTATCCGAGTGAGCGAAAAAGAGAAAACTATCATTGAGCGCAATGCCAAAAAGTGCGGGCTTTCCGTGTCAGAGTATCTCCGCCAGCGTGCTTTGGGGTATATGCCGAGAGCCGTCCTGCCCGAAGCATTTTCCTCTTTTAACGATAAGCTAGATGAACTCTGCGTCGCTGTCGAAGGCAAAATTACAGCGGACACGGAAGAAAAAATAATTGCCTTGATTGATGGAATCACAGCCGAGTTAATCCTCCCTCAAAAAGAAAAGGCGGTGGTATAAATGGCAACTACCGGCTTCTGGCCTGTCAAAGACAGGCTGAAGGAAGTGATTGACTATGCGGAGAATCCCGACAAAACCATTGATAAAAAGTATATGGACAGCGATTTATATGCCGCTCTGCGGTATGTTTCCAATGACAAAAAGACCGATGAGCGTATGTATGTCAGCGGCATCAACTGCAACGCAAAGCGGGCATATGAGCGTATGACGGCAACAAAAAAACGCTTCGGGAAAATGGGCGGAAATGTAGCGTACCACGGCTACCAGAGCTTCCAGACCGGCGAAGCCACGCCCGAAGAAGCGCACAAAATCGGGCTGGAAACCGCAAGGCGGATGTGGGGAAACGAGTATGAAGTTGTTGTTACCACACACCTTAACACAGATAATGTCCATAATCATTTTGTTGTAAATTCCGTCTCCTTTAAGACGAGCAGGAAATTTGAAAACCATATCTCCGACCACTACCGCCTGCGGGAAATCTCCGACGCCGTATGTCTGGAACATGGAAAGGGCATTCTCAAAGACGCAGAGTTTTATGGCAAAAGCAAAAAAGAATACTGGCGGAAACAAAACGGCGGGCTGTCGCATCGGGAGATTTTGAAAGCAGATATTGACGCCGCCCTTGCCCAGTCCGCCAATTTCAAAGCCTTTGAAATCCGTTTAAAGGATATGGGCTATGAAATCTGCCGTGATGAAAACTTCGCCCATTATTCTGTAAAAGGGACAGGCTGGCAGAGGGCAGTCCGCTTAGACCGGCTTGGAAAAGAATACACGCCCGAAGCAATCAGGGTAAGGCTGCTTGACAACCAGCGGCATATCGGCTATGTCCCATTCCACAAGCCAAAATATACGCCGCTCCTTACGCTTGAAATCGAGTACCGTAAAATACAGCGCATGGACGGCATACAGATACTTTTCGCCCTTGTGACTGAACTTTGCAGGCTGGTTACGGGAAACAATATTGCCCCCGAAACTCCCCGTCCGCTCTCCCCCGCCATGCGGCAGGAAATTGTAAAATTAGATAAAACGCTAAAAGAATACAAGTTCTTATGTAAGAACAACATTGATTCCCCGCAGGAGCTTGTTTCTTTTATCGAAGAAAAGCGGAAGCAAATCGGCGCATTGGAAAAAGAAAGGCAGTCAGTTTACAACCGCAACCGCCATAAGAAAAGCGGGGAATTGAATGCGCAGGCAAGGGAAATCTCCGCCAAGATAAAACCTCTGCGGGCGGAATTGTCCCTTGCAAAGGCTGTCCTTGAAAAAATACCGAAGCTGAAAGAAGTAATTGAAGCCGAACGGCAGGCGGAAACCGCCGTTATATCCAAAAATAAGGAAAGAAGGTATACACGATGACAAATACAGAAATTAAAACCAAGAACCCGCCGAAGAAAAAGGCGGCGAATATCCAAGTAGATAAACTCCGTACTTTTGAGGGACATCCTTTTAAAGTACTGGATGATGAAGATATGGATAAGCTCGCCGAGAGTATAAATGCACAGGGGATTATCTCACCGCTGATTGTCAGGACGATTGAAAGCACAGATGAATATGAAGTGATAAGCGGACACAGGCGTTTACACGCCGCCATAAAAGCAGGGCTTTCCGAAGTGCCTGCTTTAATTTATCCCCTTGACCGAAACGAAGCGATGATTGCGGTTGTAGACAGCAACCTGCACCGTGAAAGGCTGCTCCCAAGTGAAAAAGCCTTTGCCTACAAAATGAAAATGGATGCAATGAAAGCACAGGGCAGGAGAACGGATTTAACTTTGTCGCAACTTGCGACAAAGTCGGATACCGCCGCCGAAATCGGAAAATCGCAGAATGAGAGCCGTGACCAAGTGTTCCGCTATATCCGTCTGACTTATCTTATCCCCAAACTGCTTAACAAGGTTGACGAGGGCATTATCGCACTCAGCCCCGCTGTGGAGTTGTCCTACCTCTCCAAAGAACAGCAGAAAATACTGCTTGACGCAATGAGCCTGAACGACTGCACACCCTCACACGCACAGAGTATCCGCATGAAGAAACAGGCTCAGCAGAATACTCTTTCCTCGGATAGTATTTATGAAATCATGTCAGAGGAAAAAGCCAACCAGACCGAACGTATCAGCTTTAAAGTACAGGATTTAAAGGGATTTTTCCCGAAAAACTTTACGCAGAAGCAGATGACGGACACGATTCTGAAGCTCCTTTATGAGTACAACAGAAAACTGGAACGAAGCCGCAGAAGCCGTGAGGAAAGGTAAGGTAGCATTATGAAAAAATTAGAAACCTTTACAGTCAACCCAAATGCAGTCTATATGCTACCGCCTGAGCCGATAGATGAAAATGAGAAAATCAATTTATCGCAGGAAATACTGCCCCATAGTCCCGATATCCGCATTGAAAGCAGAAAACTAGTGCGTTTCAGCGGTGAAAACGAGTTTTCCCTTAAAATTGGCGGCACGACCTACGAGGTCAATACCCATTTCAGCAAAAAAGGAAAACAAAGCGTATTGGAGCAGTTTAAAGAACTGATATTGTCCGAAAAGCTGGTTTAATATTGCACATTGGAAAAAGATAACTGGGTATGGTAAGATAATCTTGCCTTTGCTATGCCCAGTTGTCGGAAAGGAGCAAAAAATCATGACAACAGCAACGAAAATAAACGGGCAGACTGAAGAAAAAATCACAGCTTTGTATTGCAGGCTGTCGGTTGACGATGATAATAAAGACGAGGAATCCAACAGTATCACCAATCAAAAGCAGATACTTTCTGATTATGCAAAGAAGAACGGTTATGCAAATACTATGTTTTTTGTGGATGATGGAATCAGCGGCACGACCTTCCAAAGACCGAATTTTATGCGTATGGAGCGTATGGCGGAAAACGGTGAAATCGGCACGATTATCGTCAAAGACCTTTCCCGTTTCGGGCGTGAGCAGGTGGAAATGGGCAGGCTTACACAGGTGGTGTACCCATCGCTGGGTATCCGTTTTATCGCCATACAGGAGCGTGTGGACACTTTGACCGGCGACGGCGTGGAGATGATGCCCTTCCACAATATTTTCAACGAATGGTATGCGGCGCAGACCTCTAAGAAAATCCGTGCGGTGTGGCAGTCCAAAGCGGAACACGGCGAGCGTATCGCTTCTATCGTACCCTATGGGTACAAAAAATCGGAAGATAACCCGAAACAATGGGTAATCGACGAACCGGCGGCGCAAACCGTAAGGAAGATTTTTGCCCTGTGCCTTGCGGGGAAAGGCCCGATGCAGATTGCAAGACAGCTTGAGGAGGAAAAGATACTCTCCCCTGCCGCCTATTTTGAATCCATCAGCAGGAAACATGCGCAGAAAGTCCCCAAAAACCCTTGCGGGTGGGAACAGGCGACCGTTGGCTATATCCTTGAAAACAGGCAGTACACCGGCTGCGCCGTCAATTTCAAAAGCACTACCGTCAGTTACAAAGTCCATAAGAGAATCCAGCACAGCGAGGAAGATTACCAAATCATACCCGACATGCAGGAAGCCATCATCTCCGAGGAACAATGGCTGAGGGTGCAGGAACTTCGTAAACACAAGCGCAGACCGACGAAAACCGGCAGGACGAGCCTTTTTTCGGGGCTGCTCTACTGCTATGACTGCAAATCGAAAATGCACTTTGTAGCCGCCAAGAGCATGAAACGAAAACAGGAGCATTTCCGCTGTTCCCAATATAAATCCGGCAGAGGGAATTGCGCCATGCACTATATCCGTGACATTGTCCTTGAACAGCTTGTGCTGGAAGCTGTCAGCGACTTATCCGATTTTGTACGCTGTTATGAGCCGGTATTCCTGTATCTGCTGGCAAAGAAAAACAACGCCATGCGGCAGAAGAAATACCAAAAACTTCAGCAGGCTGTTGAGAACGGCACAAAGCGGATAGCGGAAATCGACAGGCTGATTGAAAAGGTATTTGAACAGAACGCAGGCGGCATCCTCTCCGACGAACGGTTTGCGAAAATGCTTCAGAACTACGAAAAGGAACAGAAAGCATTAACGCAGGAAGTGGAAGAAAACCGCCAGACCTTGCAGAACGCCGAACAGCGGGTAATGGATTTAAGGCTTGTCTTACGCACTTTGCGGGAAATGACCGACATTAAGGAGCTTACCCCTACGCTTGTCAATTCGCTGATTGAGCGTATCGAAGTCCACAACAGCGACAAATCCAGCGGTCACAGCCATGTGAAGGTAGACATTTATTTTACGGCGGTGGGTATGATAGATATTCCCACGGAGAAAGAAATCCTTGCCACGATGGAAGAAATACGGAACAACCCGCAGGACTTCAAATTTGTGGCGTAACAAACGGATACGGTGTAATCCCTTTTATAGAGTTACACTGTATCCTACATAAAAACATCCTTATCTGGCGACAGCAAAGGCTGTCACACCTTTACGGTTTAAGGAGAATTTATTTCTATTATGTAGAGATTTTACTTCTACTTGTAGGGCAGGAAGCCCCATGTGGCGACAAGGATTTTTTTAACAGGTTATCCGTCCATCCTCGGTAGGGTATATGTAAATACAGATGAAAGCCGCTTGCAGGCAAAAGAAATCCCTCCAAACTTCAAAAGCGAAGTCGGAGGGTAATTCAAGCATAACAAATCAGCCCACCCGCACATCGTTTTTTTATTAGGTGGACTTGTCCTGCCTGTGTAAAAAGGAAAGAGCCGACAAACGGTGATTGCTCACTCATTCATCGGCTCTGCGTCTAAAGCGTCTGGCTCTTTGATGACGGTTACTTGTAAATCCTTTACTTCAATCAGAGTTTCCCGTTTGCACTTCGGACAGTAGAGAGGAAAGTTTTTCAGAATGGTATCTTCTCTAATTTTGTCACGGGTTTTGCTGCCACAGATAGGACAGCGTATCCATTCTGTTTGTTGTTTCATAAGCACTCCGATATAAATTTTTCAAGCATTGGATTAAGTTGCTTGGCATTACGCATTGGAAAGTCGTGGTTTGCTCCTTGTAATATCATTGTTTGACAGTTTGGATTTTGAGCAAGTAATGTAAGAGAAGTTTTCATATCTCTGACTTCCTTACTCCCACAAATCGCCAACATAGGTATCGTTACTGCTTGATATTCAGGTAACTTTGATAAATCTAATGTATTGGAAAAGAATGAGTCATACACCTGCGGAGTAATCTGTTTTGAATATTCTGCCATATTATCGGCTTGTTTTTTTGTGTAATTCCAATATTTCCCTTGAAATTGCACTAACCATCTCCAATGTAGCATTTTTGCGGATAAACCTGCAAGAGAACAGTACATCCGAATTGTATTCGGCTTGGGATTTACCCATGCGCTTAAAAATACGGCAAAGTCAAATAATTCGGGCTGCTTGCTGACAAGCATTATTGCAATCTGACCTCCAAGCGAATGACCGATTACGCCGATCCGTTTTTTATGTAGGGTTTTAATGAGCGCAAAGAGTTCCTCTACGGTCTTTTCTGGCTCATAAATCTCAGTAGCCGCCTTTCCTGCACCTGCTAAGTGAGGTACAATAAGATGGTATTTATCAGAAAAGCAATACTGCCTACAAAATGTATCAAGCGCACCCGCCCCATGCAGAAGCATGATAGTCGGATTTTCCTTGCTTCCATATTCATCATAATACAGCATAATTTTTCCTTTCTTTGTGAACAGTTTCAATAATAAATTTTTCTATTTCCTTGTTTACTTGCTCTGGATTATCTCCATTGGCAAAATGCTTTGCCTGTTTTATAAAATGCAAAGGATAACCTGTTTGCTTTGCCCATTCTTTGCAATATGCCTTAACCTTGCCTGTGCTGTCTTTCTCACCCACCAATATCAATATGGGGAACGAAAAATTAACATCTTTATTTTCTACAATAAAATATTCATATGCAATCCGCATTTGCTGGATAATTTCTGCTTTAGACAGCGGCTTTAACATAGACAACATTTTTTGATAGGAATAGCGGCTCTCTGATACTGACAATGCCATGCTCTTTCGTAAAAGATTTGTTGTAAAGCATTTTGCCATAGGAACAACCTGCTTCAGCCACCACAAGTCTGATTTTGAGTAATATTTAAGTCCCAATGGCGTTGTATCTAACGCCACAAATCCTTTTACCATATCAGGATACAAAGCAGCAAAATGTTGACTTGGATAGCCGCCCATAGACATACCCACTAAAAATGTTTTTTGAATGTTCTCTTTCTGCAATATGCTATGTAATATTTCTGCTGTATCTTGATAAGTGAATTTCTGATATGGTTTCGACAATCCATGCATAGGAACATCCCATAAGATGATTGTGTAATTATCTGAAAAGTAGGGTATCTGCTTTTCAAACATAGTATGGTCTGCGGTTACTCCATGCGTAAAAACAATACAGTCTGATACATTGTCATTTCTGGCAATCCAATAATGTACAGTTCCGCCTTGTGACAAAATTGTTTTATGCTGCATTTTGTTCACACCTCCTGCGTATAAACCTTTTTCCAAAAATCAATTAAAATAATAATTTCTTTCTCAATTTCATCTGGTATAATACAATTTAAACGATATTTTTTCAGCATATATCCATCGACAGCGTAAAAGATTTCAGCATACATTGTTTTTATATCAATATCTTTCCGAAATTTTGATATATCTATTTTCTCAAACACTATCATTTCACTTGCCTTGCTAACATCATTAAAGTTTTCTTGAATGGACTTGTGTATTTCTGGAGCCGTTTCATAATATGCTCTTAGCGAAAAAGCATATAAATGCGGATAATCACGCATAAGCGAACACTTTGATAATAGGCTTCTTTTCAGCATTTCAAAAAAGTCATCTGTTTCCAAAGTTTTGTATTCTGTAACCGCTTTCCTTGTCATCTCAATAGCGTTCATCCACAAGTACATATATAATTCCTTTTTGTTAGTAAAATAGTGAAAAAGCAATGCTTTTGAAATACCGCTCTCGTCTGCAATTTCCGACATTGGGGCTTTTTTATAGCTGTTTTCTGAAAACACTTTGTAAGCAGCGTTTATAATACGCCGCTGTTTTTCTAATGGAAGTTTGAAAAACTTGTCATTCATATACATTCTCCTTATTGACCGCAACGGTTAATGCAAGTATATTATATATCCGTTGACCGTTTTTGAGAAGACTATTGTTAAAATTAAAAAAATAGCAACAGAGCTTTAACCCTCTGCCGCTATGCCGCCTATGCGTAAATGATTTCAGTATTCACAATCTCCATCGCACAAGCCCGTATGTTATTCATCCTCCCGACCCATTCTAAGGCGTTTTCAGCCTTTAGCTGTTCCGTGATACCCTGCGCCTGCTTCATGCCCTCTATGAGCCGTTCAAGGCGTTCCTGCGCCTGCCTGTCAATGTCGGCAAGGTAGGAATTGAGCCTGCCGCTTGTGAGAAGATTTGTGTATGTAACCCTGCGGTGCTGTTTCAGATAGTCCAAGTGCCGCCGCCCGAATAAGCCAATCGGCTGTTCCTTTTCGGCAGGTAAGGCAATGCAGGGGATAAGGTAATCCCCGCTTTACATGAGTTAAAGACAGTGTTTCGGGGAAGTGCCATAATCGGCACATTCCCCATGCCTATTTAATCAATTTTTCCTACAAAACGATAATAAATCTCAATGTCCCTCACTGTCCTACCGTTCCCGTCTTTCCATGACTGGTGGACTACGATTTTCTCAATCAGTTCATTCAAGAGCGGGGCGGTAAGCTCGTCAATGGCACTGTATTTCTGGATTAAGTCAATCCAGCGTTTTGCATCGTCCGTTTCCTCTTTCGTTTCTTCAAGCCTTGCAGAGATGGTCTTGACCGTTTCATCAAGCTGTTGCTGCTCCGTGCGGTATTTGACGGAGAGCATGGAATAATTTTCTTCGTCAAGAAGCCCTTTTACCCTGTCCTCGTACATCTTCGCAAAAAGGCTGTTCAGCTCCTGCCTGCGTTTCTGTGCCTTTTTCAGCTCTTTTTCGGCACGGGCATTCTCGGACTGCCGCTGTTTCTCGCTGCCTTGCAGCAGCCGTTCCAGAATGGCGTCCTCATTCTCTTTTACCGCCATCAGCCAGTATTGTAACCTTCCGAGAACAAACGCATACAAAATCTTGTAAGGCGTGTAATGGAGCGTGCAGAAGTTCCTGCCATACGCCGCATACTGGGTACAGCGGTAAAAACGCCCCTTGTCCTTTGTGTTTGCCGAGCCGAGCGTCCATCCGCATTCCCCGCACCTTATAAGCCCTGCGAATATCTGCGGCTCATCGTCTTTACGGCTCCGTCGCCTTGAATTTACATGCGTCTGCACCAAATCCCACAAATCCTGCGTGACAATCGGCTCATGCGTATTTTCCACCACGAACCACTCATCCTCGCTATGCTTGATATTCTTTTTGGATTTATAGGACATCTTTGTCAGCTTGTAATGGACGGTATGCCCAAGGTATATCTGGTTGGCGAGGATATTGCTGACGGTCTGTATGCACCAGCGGTATTTTACTTCTTCAGGCTTCCCCTCAAACATGGACGCCTTATACCCGTTCCGTTTATAAAGCCACCATGTTGGGACTGGCACTTTATCTTTGGCGAGGGCGTGGCAGATTTTCTTTGCCCCATACCCATGTGCCGCAAGCTCAAAAATACGCTCCACAATCCACTTCGTTTCCTCATCAATAATGAGCCTGTTCTTTTCCGTCGGATGCAGCTTATACCCTAAAGGCGTGACTGGGGCGATGTATTCCCCATTTTTAAACTTGGCTTTCATCGCATTTTTTACCTTGCGGCTCGTTTCCTTTGCCTGCCATTCGTTGACGATATTCTTGAATGGGGCGATGTCGTTGTCCTCCCTTATCGTGTCAACGCCGTCATGGATTGCGATGTACCTTACGCCCTTGCTCGGAAAATAAAGCTCCGTGTACTGCCCCGTGAGGATATAGTTCCTGCCAAGCCTTGACAAATCCTTTGTGACAACGCAGTTGATTTTCCCGTCCTCTATGTCCTCAATCATGCGTTTGAAGCTTGGTCTTTCAAAATTTGTACCCGAAAATCCATCGTCCACATACTCGTTAACGACTAAAAATCCCTGTTCATTTGCGTAATCCCTGAGTATTTGTTTCTGCGTGGAAATGCTTGCGCTTTCCCCTTCCAGCTCGTCATCACGGCTTAAACGCATATATAACGCTGTATTGTATTGCTGCTGTTTCACTTGTTTTAACCTCCTGTCTTTGGAAACAGCCCGCCACAATACACTGCTTGCATGAATCTATTATAGCATGGGGCAGGCCGTTTTTCCATCATTGCAACAATATTCTTCTTATGGTTTTTTCATCTCGTACCGCATGACATTCTCCGCAAGCGTTTCCACGGTCTGTTTTTTCCCGCTGAAATGCTCTGTAAGATGGACAATGTTTTTGCCGCAGACAAAAGAAGTCTGCCCATCCTTTTCTATGAAATACCCTGTTGGGATTCCTTTCTCTTTTGGCTGGATTCCTGACTTAATTATTCTGTCAAATAGCTGTTTTACCGTAATGATTCCTCCCTCCTGCGGTCTGTTTTAACTGGCTGTTTCTGTTGGTTTAACCGCTGGTTTTCAATCGTATCGTGGATTTGGTCTAAGCAGTTGTCGATATGGGCAGAGCGTTTTTCAATCCCGTCTGCATATTTCAGCCGTTTCCTAAGCTCTGTTATCTGCTCCGTCACGCCCTGCTTTTCGGCTCGGAGTGTTTCTTTTTCGGCTGGTAAAGCACGGCGTACCTTGTTCCGCAAGTGCTGGCGGTAGTCGATAAGTTTATTCATTTCACTCTGGTTTTGCTCCCTGTCGGCGTGTAAGTCGGAGAGTGTAGAGATGTTATGCTTTGACATATACCTTACCTGTGCGGTAATCTCGTCCAGTTTCCGAAGCTCCTCTTTCATCAGCGGGCTTGTCGGCTTGTAGTCCGTGCCTTTGGGGAATATCCCCAACTGATAGCACCAGTAGTAATATAACGCTAAGATTCCCGTGGTTTTCTGATGCGGTTTCCATGCGTTTTTGTACTGCTCTGGCATATGGGGAGAGTAGGAAATCCTTGCTTTGTAGTTTCCATATCGGGAAGCCCCACCTAAACATGACCGTATGAAATCGGGCGTCAGCTGCTCGTCAAGCGTGTCTAACCTTGTGAAATGTTTATACTGCGGCAGTTTCATCTTCCAATGGCTGCCCGAAAAATCAACCTCATATCCCTTGTCGGTAAGGTATTTCATCATGTGCTGTAAATCCCTGCTCCCGTTGATTGCCTCCCTTAAATCCTCCCGATAGACGTTGTATCTTGTCGGCTTTCCGTTCTTTTCATCCAGATAAAGCGGTCTTGCAGGGGCTTTCTTGGGATTTTCAATCACCGATAATCCGTACTCTCGGCATAAGCGGTCGGACACTTCCCGCAACTTTTTCTGCTCCGATTTTGAGTAATTGTATTTGCTCCCATCCAGATAGGAAACGGAGTTGAAACAGAAATGGTTATGCAGATGTCCTTTGTCAAGATGTGTGGCAACGATTATCTGGTACTTGCCGCCCCACATTTCCCTTGCCAGTTTCAATCCGATTTCATGGCACTGTTCGGGCGTTACCTCGTCTGGCTTGAAGCTCTGGTAGCCGTGCCATGCGATATATCCGCCTGTCTTTTGGTACTGCTTCTTTGTCAAAATCATCTGCTGTAATGCGGTTTCTTTCAAACAGTTGATAGCGGAAACATACTCGCCCTCATTTGTTTTTGACGGATTTTTCACATAGGAGAACACGTCAAAGAAGTCCTGCATATCTTCATTCGGCACGGTCTTTTCTGGATTTTCTATATAGTCAATCACGTCTTTTATGCTCCCTTTGACATGCCATAGGCTCGTTACCGCCATATCAGACCGCCCCCTGTTCTGTCAATTCTTCTATGCTGAACCGTTGTGGGAGAGTTGTTTTCTGTTGCAGTTCTAAGATAAAATCCTCAATCTCCTTACAGATTTCAGTGGCGGTTGGATAGTATGGGACACACTTTTTGAAAGCGTCATGCACTTCATAGAGCTTGTTTAACAGTTCCCAAAACTCGGTTTTTGGCTTCGGCTGCGGGGCGTTTCCCTTGCATAACTGGCGCATAAATTCGGCAGCGGACAGACCGCAAGCGGCGGCGCACTGCTTTAATTTTTCATGTTCTCCCTCGTTCAATCGGACGGTAATCGGGACATTCCGCACGCCCTTTTCTGATTTTTCTTTGCTCATTTTCCTTAATCCTCCAGTCTTAAATTCCTTTCTTCGGGGTATTCAGGGGCTGTCCCCTGAGTTAGTCCATGCCTGCAAGCGGCATGGATTGGGATTGTGGCTGACACAATCCGATGCTCGCTATCTCTGTGGACAATGCCACAGAGCATTTTTCCTGTGCAGCGGTATTCTTAACGCCTGTCTTACCCTCCGAAAAGAAAATCCTATGTCCCTGCACCTCCGTTCTGGATTTGATTTCTCTTGACTTTTGGATAAATGAAAAAGCCGCCACACCGCACCACGAATGACAAGAGTGTTTTCTCCTGCTCGGATTCGCAATGCTATGTAACGGCTTTGAAATTCAAAACCATGCTGCCATACACCAGCCGAAAAGGGCAGCATAAATTCGGCAGCGGTCAGCCTTGTCCATTGGCTGACATTCCGTTCTTCCATCTATGTGCTATTTCATTTTCAATCTTCCAATTCCCTCACGGGTATTTCAGAATATCATAGCGGCTGTACCCATGTCAAGATTTTGGGCAAACTTTTTAGTATTCCCTGTGGACAGGAATTTTATACATCAATTTTATAATTTGGCGGGGGAATTTTATCCCCCACCCAATAGCCCGTCAAAAAGCTGTCTTTATTAGTTGGTTATAAAATCTTCCGCAACTTTTTCCGCAGATGGTCTAATCGTGCATAAATAGCCCCTGTTGTCAATCCAACAAGCGGTGCAATTTCCTTTGTGGAATAGCCCTGCATTTTCAGCAGGATGATTTGCAGGGTACGCCTGTCCACCGTAAGCAATGCCCGATACAGAGTTTCGTCCTCAATCTCATCCAGTAAATCAGCAACGGTCTTTACCTCGGCATTCCGCTCCCTGTCTGCCATTCCCTCAAGGTATTCGCCAAAGTCGCTTGTCCAATGGTAAAACCGCCTGTTGGAATTGAAGTCTGCCCTGTCGTCTGTGCGGATTTGTTCAATGGTGGTTTCATCAACTCCATGCTCCCGTAATATTTTTTCCTCGGCTTCTTTCCAGATAAGCCATTTCCTGTTCTCCCGTCCGTTGTTGTATGCCATTCTTTTTTCCTCCAATCTGAAATTTTTGAAAATGCTAAAAACCAGATTGGATAGGAGGCGAACGGCAGCCAACAGCAGAAACAGCCCTGCGGCACATTCCGATAAAAAACGACAAAAGAAAAACCGCAAAGGCTCGGTGACCTCTACGGTTATAGGAGATACATATTCTGTTAAGTGGAGATTATACTTCTGGTTGCATGGCAAGAAGTAGCGTTGCATGGGCAGGGATTTTTTTAACTGGCTTCCTGCTATTCCCCGATATGCTATGTACGGATAAATTCTGTGTTGCATGAGCAGATAGATTACCGCCCGAAAAAAGAACATAAAAAACCCTCCAAACTTCAAAAACAGGTCTGGAGAGTGTCTGTTAAGTTTTTTAGGGCATAGCAATACCGCCCCCACACGCCGTTTTTTTATATGGTGAACATCCATGCTATGAATGAAATGCAGGCAATAAGCAATAGCTATCCATCTTCTTTTTATCCTCAACACAAATTTGTTTTTTTGCAGATAGCTGTTGCTTAAATTGCCACATTAATTTTTTATCCATTGATTCAAGTTTGGTAAAATTCTTTATGTATATTTTTATTGTTTTTCTTTTTTGCTGACATGATAAAAATAAATTGCGCGGATTAATAGCCCTCCAAACCAGCCGATTGGAGCGGCTATCCAAATTCCATTATAACCAAGCTTTGTGCCAGACAAAATAATAGCGACAGGCACTTGAAGACAGCACAGGGAACATATGGAAGCAATCATCGGCACAAATGATTTTCCATACCCCAAAAGCAATCCGTTTAATACCTGCATGGCTGCAAAGATAATATAAAAAGCAGGCACAATCTTCAGATAGCTGTTGCCAATATCTAAAACAGACGTATCCCTATTGAATATTGATATAAATACAGACGGAAACAATACAATGACAACAGAAATACACGCTGATACTGCAATCCCCATAACCAATGCGTATTTCCCGCCTTTCAATACCCTGTCTTTCCTTTTTGCCCCTAAATTCTGGGCAGTAAAATTAGTCATAGCCTGCCCTAAGTTCAAGGCGGGCATTTCTGCAAAAGCATCTACCTTAGATGCGGCAGTATATGCCGCCATGCAATCCGTGCCAAACCCATTAATCAGAAACTGCAATGACATAAATCCCACACTCACAAATACTTGCTGTATCATGGCGGGCGTACCTATCTTCAAGCTCTTTTTTAATTCTTCCTTGTCAAACTGTAAATGCAATACATTAATAAACAAGCTGCGATAATGTATTTTCATATATACCATACAAACGATAAATGACAAAAGCTGCGATAACACAGTCGCAAATGCCGCCCCTGCCACACCCATTCCGAATGCCTTAATGAACAATATATCAAGCACAATATTCAGAAGCGCTGCCACTATCAGAATATATGTAGGTGTTTTTGAATCCCCCATCCCGCGAAGAATATTTGTAAGCGCGTTATATGCAAACGTGGGGATAACGCCGATAAACATAATTTTAAGATATATGTCAGCCGCTTCAAGCAAAGCGGACGGCACTCGGAAGACAAGCAGAATCTGATAGGAAAAACATATGCCCAAAGCAGCAATTATCAAACTGAGGCAAAAGCAGAAAGCAAATCCCGTATCCATAACTTTTTTCGCAGATTCCATGTCCTTACTGCCAAAATAACGTGAAACCAATATGCTTGCCCCCATTGAAATGCCCATAGAAAGGGCAATCAGCAGATAGTGTATCTGAAAACTGAACCCTACCGCCGCCAGACATTCTTTCCCCAAAAAATTACCTACAATAACCGTATCCGCAAGATTATATAGTTGCTGGAATAGATTGCCGACCAAAATTGGCAGTGAAAATAAAAATATTGTCTTTAACTCATGTTCTCTCGTTAAATCCTTCATTTCGTAACCTCTTTCCTACTAAAATAAAATTTATTCCTTTTTGTCGCATGGTATTGTTTGCACACAATACATACAATATAGATTATATTCTTGACTTTGTATGTTTTCAATGCTAATATTGTATGTAAGACAATTTTGAGCAGGGAGGGAAAAAGCTTGCCAGTTAATTCTTTTGAAAATTACCCAATGCCATGGATACCCGATAAAGAAAAATTAAAATCACCAATTTATATATCTATTGCGGAACTTTTGGAACAGGATATCCAAAGCGGCAAACTGGCTGGAAATACAAAACTGCCGCCCCAAAGGGAATTAGCAGACTTTCTTGATTTGAACCTAAGCACAATAACCCGTGCATTCAAGATTTGTGAAAATAAGGGGCTAATCTATGCCAATATAGGGCAAGGCACATTTGTATCCCCAAATGCCGCCATCCCTTTTTTACATAAGGCAAATAACGGGTGCGTAGAACTGGGCATAATCAGACCTTTTTACCAGTATAATAAGATTGTCGCTGATATTGCGCAAAAAACCATACAACGCAATACTTCCCAGTATCTTTTTGAATTTGACAGCATATCGGAATCTTACAAGCACAAACAGACCGCCATAAAATGGCTGAAATCTTTCCATATAGAAACAGAGCCTGAAAACATCATGCTGACGGCAGGAACTCAAAATGCCCTGACGATTGTATTTTTGGCTCTTTTCCACTCTGGAGATAAAATCCTAACTGATTCTTACACTTATTCCAATTTTATCGGCTTAGCCAGACAGTTAAATGTCCAGTTGATATCAGTAGCCGCAGATGAGGATGGAATGATACCCGACCTAGTGGAAAAGCAGTGCAGGATAATGGATATAAAAGGAATCTTCCTAATGCCGTCCTGCAATAATCCGACAGGAACTGTCATGTCAATGGAACGAAAAAGGAAAATTGCCAGCCTCATACAGCAATACCATCTGATTTTAATGGAAGATGACGCTTATGGATTTATTGCAAATGATACAGGAGAACCGATTCAGACATTGATACCAGATAATACCATTTACCTGCACAGCCTGTCAAAATCACTTTCAGCAGGCTTAAGATGCGCATATATGGTTATCCCTGATTGCTTAAGACAAACCTTTCTTGAAACGGCTAATAATGTAAATTTGAAAATACCGCTGCTTAACGCAGAAATTATAAGCGAATTAATTGCAAGCGGCAATGCAGGCAGAATCATAGGGCAGAAAAAAAGACAGGCAAAAGAACGGAACAGGATATATAAAAAATACTTTCCAGACAGCATCTGCCCGAATGAATACAGCTTCTTCCAATGGCTGCCCCTGCCTGCCCATTATAACGGTTATCAGTTGGAAATGCAGGCAACAGACAATGGCATTCATATCTTCTGTTCTGACCGTTTTACCGTTGGCAAAGCTGAATCCACAGCTATAAGAATTGCAACCTGTTCCCCTGATTCCTTACAACAATTGGAAACAGGACTGAAAACCCTAAAACATTTGCTGGATAAGAATCAGCAATATATTTCACAAGCTAATTTCATAATATAGTTACTCCATTTGAAAGGCGGCAAAGAATTATATTCCCTGCCGCCAATTCTGATTATATAAAAATAATTTCTCCGTTCACAATTTCCCTCGCACAAGCCCTTATATTATTTATTTTGCCTGTCCACTCTATGGCATTTTCTTCCTTTAGCCGTTCCGTTATGTCCTGTGCCTGTTTCATGCTCTCTATAAGCCTTTCAAAGCGTTCCTGCGCCTGCCTGTCAATGACGGCTAGATAGGAGTTCAGTCTGCCACTTGTGAGAAGATTGGTGTATGTAACCTTGTGGTACTGTTTCAGATAATCCTGATGCCGCTGTCCCCATGTGCCTATCGGCTGTTCTTCTTCGTTGGGTAATATTAAATCTGGAATAAGATACCCATTTTCTTCGTGATATGTGCCGCCTAACTGTTCAAATATTGACTTCATATGCAAAAACTCCTTTTCTGTATGGTTTGGTTTCTGCGGGGCATCTGCAAGCAATGTGTCAGCAGGCTGTATGTATATACTATCTATAAGTTAAGTAATCCCCCTGCCGCTCGTATCTGCCGCCCAGTTCCTCAAAAATTGTCTTTTCCATCGTCTTTCTACCTCCGTATTTTTAATTTGACCGTCTTTGCATGGGCGAACTTGATAATCAATTCGTCAACACAGTCCGTATACCTGCCCTCTGCAATCAGCTTGTTTCGGAAATCGTTTAGGCAGAGGATTATCACCCGCCGCTCCGTTTCATCAAGATACAAATGATACTTTTCCATCGTCTTTCCCCTCTTTTCTGCGGCGCATCTCCCAGCCGCCCGTATTCCTTAAAACCTTTGCCTTGAAGCGGCGTTCCCCTATGTAACCGCCGAAGCGGTAACAGATTTTAATTGCCTGCTCTGTTCCTGCTTCGGTTTGTGTGCGGTCAAACACCTCAATGCGCTCCACCAAGAGATTGAGGTTTTCGGCGGTCAGTTCCTGTATCCCCACATATTCCGCCATCAGAGCCGCCCACTGCACCGCATTAGTCTGGCTGTCCTTGACCTCCTGCAAGGCGTTTTCAAGGCTCTGTATCTGCCCTAAAAGCTGTTCCTGCTCCGTCTGGTACTTGTCAATCAGACGGGCAAAGTTGTCATTAGAGATACGCCCCGAAAGGGAATCCTCATAAAGCCTGTCGAATAACCTCGTCACTTCGTCATAGCGTTTCTTCGCCTGCTTCAGCCTGCTTTCGTTGGATTTCCCCCTGCTCCCGTCCGCCTTTGTGTTCATCTTTACCGCCAGAGCCACCGCTCTGTCCCTGTCCTCATAGGCAAGGCGGGCATGGTACTGGATATCGGCAAGGACGGCATTGTATAAATCCTCGTAGAAAATACGGTGGTCTGAGCAGGCTTTTGAATTATGGGCGTAGGTGGTGCAGATATAAATACGGTGCCTGTCCTTGCCCCAATACCGCAAGCCCAATGCCTTGCCGCAGGAGCCGCACTTCACAAGCCCCGAAAAAGGGGATACGAAATTATCCGTGGTATCCCGCCTGCGGCTCAAAACCTTTGCGTTCGCCCCGTCAAAAACCTCCTGCGACACAAGCGGCTCATGGGTGTTTTCCACCCGTATCTGGTCTGCTTCGGGAACATTTTTATAAACCCCCACCTTAAATACAATCTCTTTCTTGCACATAATCGTGTGTCCAAGATACAACGGATTTTTAATAATATTCTGTATGACCGTGTGCGACCATTCGTATTTGTTGGCGGGATTTTCAAACCGTTCGGAATAGTCCTTTTCCCCACGAGAGTACAGCCACCAAGAGGGGGAGGGGACTTGTTCCTCTCGGAAAGTCTTAGCGATTTTGTGCGCCCCCATGCCTGCATTAGCAAGCTCAAAGATACGCTTAACAATCCATGCCGTTTCCGTATCCACAATCAGCCTGTTATGGTTGTCGGGGGCTTTGCGGTAGCCGATAGGGTTAAAGGCAGTGCGGTAAAGCCCCGCCTTTGCCCTCGCCCGTATGGAAGAACGGATTTTCCTTGAATTGTCCCTGCTGTAAAATTCGTTTATGACATTCTTCAGGGCAGCAATATCGTTGTTCTTGCTGGCGGTATCCACGCAGTCGTTGACGGCGATATACCGCACATTCTTCATCGGGAAATAAATCTCCGTGAAATGCCCGACCTTTAGATGGTCACGCCCCAGACGGGATAAATCCTTTGTGATTACCACATCAATCTTCCCCGCTTCAATGTCATCAAGCATACGGTTGAAGTCTGGACGCTCGAAATTCAAACCGCTGAATCCGTCGTCCACATAGACCTCCACCACCATAAAGCCGTGTTCCTTTGCATACTGCGTGAGCATTGCTTTCTGCGTTTTAATGCTCTCGCTGTCCCCCTGCGCCATATCGTCTTTCGACAGGCGGCAGTAGAGGGCTGTCCTTAAAATACCCATTCAGCCCGCCTCCTTTTCTGTTGTTGTGCTTAAATTGTATTCTGGTTCTTTCACAATTTCAAAGGTGCGGACAGGGCATTTCCCCCGCCGCACCTCGTCCACAAGCAGGGAAATGAATATCTCCCGCATATTCCCGCCGCCCGAATAGACTGCCTGCACCGTTATCTTCGGGCGTTGTACCGCTTTTGCCATAGGCATATATCCTCCCTCCAAAAAGGAAAAGGAGCGTCCGAAAACGCTCCCCATCCAGATAAAAGAATCACTCCGACAGCACTTTTTCCAATGCCGCAAGGAGCTTTTCCGCTTCCGCTTCGGTCAGCGTAACGCCCTTGCCGCATTTCTCACGGTTGGGGGAGAAGCTACGTATATCATACTTCGGCTCTTTCCCGTTCCAAGAGATAAGGTTGATTTCTTTTGTATAGCCGCTTTCGCCCGTAGACAGCACGGCGATTTCCTTTACGATTTCATACTGAATATCTTTCATTTTCTGCCTCCGTTCTGTTTTTTCTCTGCTTGAATACTCTGCATTTACCACCCGAAAAGAGAAGATTATCGGCTGTCCCTGTTCCGTTTTCTCTGCAATTCACTCTCCAAAAGCTTGATGATGATGTCCTCCATCTGCTTCGGCGTTGTGCCTTTGGGGAAGTATTTTCTCAGCTTCTCCATGCCGATTTTCACCGTTTCTTTCTGGTTTCCCTTTTCCTCGGTCATAATCGCAAAGATGGTATCCATATCGAGCCGCCCGCTTTGGCTTAACTGTTTCATCCGCTGTGCCTGTGAGAGTGAGGGCGTTGCTTCCTCGCTCTCCATCGTGACAAGCAGGTTTTCCTGCTCATCTTTTTTCAGAAAGGACAGCTCCGCCGCAGGCGTGAGGGCGATTTTTCCATCGTCCACCATCTGTAAAATCGGCGGTATCAGCTCCGTAAGACGGATAAACCTTTGTATCTGGGTGCGGCTGTTGGGGGATTTCTGGGCAAGCTGCTCCACCGAAGTCAACTTCTGCCCAAGTTGGGGAGAAGTTAAATCCGTGCGGAAGCCCTGCCGTTTCATCGCTTCCAGTTTCATCTTATAGGCAAACGCACGCTCCGATGGGAGGATATTTTCCCTCTGGATATTGCTGTCCACAAGGGTGATAATCGCCCTGTCACGGTCTAAGGGCAAAACAAAAGCAGGGACGGTATCTATCCCTGCAAGCTCACAGGCACGGACACGCCGCTGCCCCGCAATCACCTCATAGCCGTTCCCGTCCTCCATCGGGCGGGTGATGATAGGCGTTACCATGCCGAACTCCTTAATGCTCTCCGCAAGCTCCATCAACATTTCATCCTCCACAACACGGAACGGATTGTCGGGGAACGGGTGCAAATCCACTATCTTCAATACGGTAAAATCCTGTTTTTTCAATCTGTTTCCTACCTTTCCTTTGATTTATTCCTGTTCGGTTTCTGTATCTCCGCCAACACTTCGGGCGGGATTTTGGAGAGCAGGCGTTCCATCTGGGCGTTTGTGCGCTGAAGCTCAAATATCTTTCGGTTTGCCTGCTGTACCTTTAATTCCTCCGCATACTTCCCATCCCGCATACGCTCGGCGTAATCGGCTTCCTGCCCGATTTTCGCTTTCAAGCTGTCAATATACGCCTGCTGTTTCCCGATTTCCTTTGAGAATTTCTCCACATCGGGAAGCCACGCCGCTAGAAGCTCCAGAGCCTTGTCCCGCTTTTTCCCTGCGTTAAAGGCGTTGATATCCGACAGGGCGTTGACGATTTCCCCGTACTGCTTATCCAGCCTGCCGCCCAGTTTAAAGAGCCATGTGGGGATATGCTTCCGCTTTGTCTCCATCGAGGACTGCCCCCGTTCAAGCCCGCTCCACCGTGCGGACATCCGCTCATGGTAGGCGGTCTGCCACTCGGACAAGGATTTCTGGTTGCCTAAAAGGACTTTTGCCGACAGCTTCCCATCGGGCGTAATCGGGCAAAAGGAAAGGTGCATATGGGGCGTTTTCTCGTCCATATGCACCACAGCGGAGAGGATATTCTGCCTGCCGACACGCTCCGAAACAAAGTCAAGAGCTGTCTGGAAATACAGTTTTTGTTCTTCGGGCGGTAAGCTGTTCATAAATTCGGGCGAAGCGGTGATAAGGGTTTCCACCATCATCACGCTGTCACGCCGCACCTTGCAGCCTGCCTCCGCTATCATGCGGTTAATCTCTTTCTTGTAGGTGTAGCGGGGCGGCGGTACAAGGTGATAATTCTCTTTAGAGCGTCCCATATCAATATCTGGATTGCTCTTGTAGGCTTCTTTTCTGCGTTCATTGTGGCGTTCACAAGCCGCCACGCCGCCCGCCTTGCGCTTCTGAAAGCGCAGGATTGCATAGGGCATTTCTCTCATTCCTTCCTTTCATTTTTGTCTGTGCAGAGCGTAAGCCCTGCCCGCAGGGTGACAGCCGTGACAGGTGTGACGGGTATTTTGGGATACCCCTGCCGCTGTCACCCTGCGGGAGAACACCCCGTAAACGCAAGGTGCAGGCGTGGGATTTCCTCGCCCTCCTTCGGCTCGTAAATCCACCCCTGCGGTCAGAAAAATCCTCCGATTTTTCCGACTGCGTTTACAGGGTGTAACACACTACACTTTGCTCCGCAAAGTCGTGTGCCAGCCGTTCCCTCTGGACTCCCTTCTGGCAGGGCTGCGCCCTGCTTTATCCTCCGCTCTGCGCTTCGGATAAAAGAACGGCGGTATCACCGTCAGCCGTGACAGCATGGGAGGGCATCCCAATATCGCTGTCACACCTGTCACGGCTGTCACCGCCCATCGTAAGCACAATCTGCCTGCCGTACCGCTTTCGGCGGTATCCATAGCAAATGCCGTTCTCGCTCAGAAAGGTTGTGCGGTACTCGTTGAGCCATTTCGTGATGACCGTGGATAAATCCCCGCTTTCCCCCATAGCAGACAGAAGCTCCGTTGCCGTCCCCGACCACTCCGCTTTGTCCCGCATAAACTCCACCAGCCGAAAAAGGACGGGCGGCACGGCTTCCCTCGCAAGCTCCGCCTGCTCCCTGCGCTCCACAAGCTCCCAACTGCAATCACGGAAGCGGAGCGTCAGCTCTTGATATTCGATATCCCTGCCCGTCACAAACAGCTTTGCGGTATCGAACGCACGGCTCTCCTTTTCCAGAACAAAGGTAGCGTCCGCACTCCCCGTCAGACCTGTCGTGCCAGACACCTTGTTGAACACATCGCTGTCGTTCTGCTTGCGGATATGGTGGACGACCACCACCGAAAGGGAATGCCTGTCGGCAAAGTCCTTTATCAGCGATATATCGCCGTAATCGTTGGCGTAGGCGTTGTCTTTGGAAGCGGTGCGTATCTTTTGCAGCGTATCAATGACAATGAGCCTGCTGTCGGGATATACTTTCAGATAGTCCTCAAGCTGTACCATCAGACCGTCCGAGAGCTTGCAGCTCGCCACGGCGAAATGGAGCTTCCTGTTTGCTTCATCGGTCAGACGGAATAATCTGTCCTGTATGCGGAAAAAGGTATCCTCCAGACAGAGGTACAGCACATCGCCCTCCTTTGTCGGCATGTCCCACAGGGGAAGCCCCTGCGACACGCAAAGGCAGAGCTTGAGCATGAGCCAGCTCTTACCGATTTTCTGTGAGCCGCAGAACAGCGACAAGCCCGTGGGGATAAGACCGTCCACCACAAAGGACGGCTTTTCAAGCGGCTCATAAAGGAGCGTTTCCGCTTCCACCAGATTCAGCTTCTGCATAGGCTTCCTCCTTTCGGCATTTTCGTTTGGTTTTACTGCACATAGGCATGACCTCCTTGAATAGATTTACCCCTGCAATGAAGCAAGGGTATGTAACACAGCCAGTCCATACAGTTCCACGCTTTTTCAAAGCGGCGTTTTCTCTGTCAGTGCTATGCACGGATTGAGCAACGGGCAGGCTCATATCGTGGCTCTGCTGTCCGTTGCGGCAGGTATCCCTCTGGCGGCTGCTATGGAATTTTCAAGGAGCAAATCTATCGCTATCGTTTTGCGGCAATCAAAAAGGGCGGGAGGTTTTGACCTCTCACCCAACAGCCCATAGGGGGATATGTTTTTAGACATGGTATTCTGATTTTTTGAAAAAGCAAAAGCACCTGCCGCTTAACCGCTTTTCTCGGTCAGTAACAAGTGCTTGTTGCAAGTTTGGTATTCAGTTCGTAAAAGGGGCGTATCTGCCCGTGTTCTCAAATGGAAATTGACCTCAGAAATACTTCCTGCAGTTCCTGTTACCTGCAGCGGCTGGTGGATATAGATGGTTCCTGTGCCAATACTGTTTCCTTTCTCATCTGTTACTGTGGCAGTATCTCCAAGGCCCACTCCGCTGTCCGTCATAGTAATGGTACATCCATCATCAGATACCTTTTCTACTGTTCCTTCTATCTGCGTTCCGGAAGACAGAGTTACAGTCACCGTATCTTCTTCTGATGGAACGGTAGCAGGATCTGCCAGATCCACAGCCATTTTTCCGTCTGCAGAAAGAACAAGAAGTGCTCCATGCTCCAGCATACAGGAGGTTATATCTTCTCCCTGGCCTATATATATTTTTTTCATACGACCGTCTATAGAAGCAGAAATGGTCTCCTCATCTGTATCCTCCTGTAAGTCTGCAATCTGTTCGTCCAGCGCTTCGATTTTTTCCTGTACCTCTTCCATTGCCTCATAAACAGAAGAAGAATCTACTTCTGCCAGCACATCCCCGCTGGAAACGTGATCGCCGCTTTCTACCTTTACCTCTGAAATAGTGATTCCTGAGGGAATCTTCAGGGAAACCGGAGTGTCTGCTTCCAGATTTCCCGTTCCCACGATTGTATTTGATATGGAGCTGATTTCTGCCGTCGCCTTTGTTGCCTGTACTGTTTTTTCAGGTGCAGACGGTCTCTTTCCGGACTGATATCTCCAGTATACCCCGCCGGCTGCCACAGATACAGTAAGGACAACTGCTGTGCCTATGACAATCTTCTTTTTTCCGGAAACCTTTCTTTTTCTGAAAAAGCTTCCGTTTTCACTTCTTTCCTTTCTGAGTTTCATCATTGTCCTCCTGCTGATTTTTTTACTTTTACAGTTTTTCCGGATTTTTTGTTTCACAGGCTCTCCATTCCACTGTGGAGGATGCTCCGGAACAGTCTGCACTATCTTCATAAACCACTGTAGTCACTACATGGTCACTGTCGTCCTCTGCATAAACAGCTCCATCTGTTCTCTGAATGATCACTGCTTTGCCTTCTTCACCTGTGATTATCCTTTCAGAGATCTAGACTTCGCCTTCTGTCTCAGCATCGTCCGCCTCATTGTCATCTGTTTCAGCGTTGTCCGTCTCAGTATCGGCTGTTTCAGTGTCGGCTGTCTCAGTGCCATCAGTATATGCGGTCTCTGCCTGATATTCTTCCGACCGCTGTGACTGGTCATCTCCCGGCTGCCCCATATCTCCTTCCATGATGCTGACTGATTCTGCATTTCCATCCTCATCCAAAATAATAACTGCCATGTCGCCTTCTTTTAGATCTGACCAGACGATTTCTTCTCCTGCTTCCTGAGCCGGAGCTTCTCCCTCCGGTTTTTCCGGCTGTTCCGATGTTCCACCGTTTTCCGATACTTCTTCCGGCTGTTCCGATGTTCCACCGTTTTCCGATACTTCTTCCGGCTGTTCCGAAGCCCCGCCATTTTCCGGTGCTTCCCCTTCAGGCATCTCCGACGCTTCTCCGCCAGGCTGTCCCATAGTCTGTTTTCGGATCACCGTATTTTCTGTAAGAGCAATAGTCTGTTCTTCTCCTGTCTCTTCTGTGCCGGAATTTTCTTTTCCATCTTCTGTTCCATTTACCGGAGCAGATTCTACAGAAATTGTAATGAAGTCCTCAGATACCGAAACAATCTTACCGAAAATCTGATTTTCTTTATTTTGTTCTTCCGTTTTTCCTGTTTTCCCGTCCGTTTTCTCATCATCGCCTTCTGCTGCTGTATTTTCTGCTGCTGTGTCTTCGATTCCGCTTCCCTGCTGTTTTGCCGCCTGCGTCTCTGTATTACTTCCGCAGCCGGTAACTGCTGCCATACACAAAAACATTCCTGTCAATATTGCTGCCTGTCTGTTTTTCATAATAAAACTCCCTTCATTTTAGAGATTCTTCTCACCGAAAATCATCTCTGTTTCCTGTAACAATTTCCAAGTATAGGGGACTTACCTTAATTAAACTTAAAAAAACCTGTGAAAATTTTGTGTAATCTCAAAATCCTCACAGGGTTCTATGTTATTTTATTATGAAGTTTTTTCATTAATGTCTCTGTTCTTTATTTCCAAACAGCTCGCAAATCTGCATGCAAAGGATGGCTCCTGGTTTCCCGCATACAGATAAGAACTGTCTCCCAGGCGAATCCCCCGAAAATATGCAATCCCCTGTTCCCTTTCTTCAGTAACAACCTTTGTAGCTGAGGTGGGAACAAGCGCAGGGCTGTGCGCTGTTTTTGCCAGAAGCTATGCCTCTTTTCTTCCTTTTTCTGACAGTGTATTATTTCCATAATCTGGATCTCCATGTCGGATAAAACGTATTTTCATAAGATCATTCTCCTTGTATTCCGGTTTTCTTTATCAAAATATTCCGGACACTCTGTCAAATATATTCGCCGTTTTTTCCAGACGCATCAAAACAGATCTGCTCATGCATTGGCAGAAATATTCAATGCTTTCAAAAATCCTAAACATTATGGCCTGCACCTGTTTTCTCTTATAGCTTCTCATAAACTGTTGGGCTTTGGTATTCGTGCCAGATCCTCTGGAACTGTGCAGGAACCACAGATGGTTCTGCAGATATTTCTCCATGCTCAGGAATAAATTATACTCATCCCTGTAATATTTCTGAATGTCAGACCAGATTTGAATCCAGCTTTTTCAGATCACTGTATGTAGTCCCTGTCCCCAGCTGGATCCCGTTTCTTTTTGCCAGCTCATGAACCGTTACCATTTCATATCCCTGCTTTTTTAACTGGGGGATCAGGATCTCTGCCGCATCCACAGTGGTGCTGAAAATATCATGCATAAGAATAATGGATCCGTCCTCCACCTGAGAAAGCGTGGTATCTACAATCTTCTGAGGATCCTGGCTCTCCCAGTCCAGTGTGTCAATGGACCACAGGATCATAGGAGTTCCCACCGTTTCTTTTACAGATGAATTCACAGAGCCATAGGGCGGGCGCACCACAGTAGCCCCATGACCGGTAAGCTCTGTCAAAAGCTCATCCACTCCTGCGATCTCAGCCGACATATCTTCCGGCGCCAGTGTGGCAAGATCTGTATGAGAATAGGTATGATTTCCCAGTTCGCATCCCAGAGTTTCCATCCTCTTTACCTGGTCGGAAAAATATTCAATTTCCTTCCCAACCATAAAAAAAGTGGCTTTTGCATTATTAGCCTCCAGACAGTCCAGAAGCCGGTCAGTAAACGAACTGGGCCCGTCATCAAAGGTCAGGGCTATATATTTTTTCTTTTGCGATTTCTTCTTCTGCGAATCAGAAGCCTCTTTGCGGGAGGCTTCTTTTTCCGGCGCTTTTGTCTGCTCCGGCGTTTTTTTATTATCTGCTTTCTTTTCAGCGGCTTTGTAGCCCTTCAGGGAACCGTCAGACAGAAGCTCATAGCTTTTTCCTTCTGTGGTAATAAATCCGGTCTGCATAATACCGTCCAGATCCATAAAATACCGTTTACCGCCGTCATCCACCCATCCGGTTTTCATAATCCCACTGCTGTCAAAAAAATAACGCTTTCCATCTGTATCTGTAAGCCAGCCTGTATACGCCTGTCCGTCTACCATAAACATCCAGTTGCTTCCGCTGGAAGTCCACACCCCTTTTTCTGCTTCCGGCGAAACTTCAAACGGCACTGGTGTAGCTGTTGGAGTGGCTGCAGGTGAAACCTTTTCCTCAGATTCAGAAACGTCTGTTTTACTGCTGCCGTTATCTGCTTCCGGCTTTTCGGTATCTTCGGAAGCAAACAGCCGAACAGTTCCTCCTTCTACCTTCGAAGGGTACGCTGTTGACTGACGAAACAGAAGGGCGCAGCCTGTACAGATAAGAACCATAACCAGAAGCAGCAAAAGATTTGTCCGCCTGTTGCGATCCGGCATATGATTTCCTCCTTCTTTTTATGCTGTCAGTTCCTATCATACAATATGCGACAAAAAAATACAACCCTGGCCTCTATTTGATTGTTGCCAATAAATCAGAAAAATAATATAATGAAACAATGGATAAAAAAACAATTACAGAAAACATCAGAATCAATAAATACCTGAGCAGCGCAGGAATCTGCTCCAGACGGGAAGCAGACCAGTACACAGATGCCGGAAGGATCACGGTCAACGGAAAAGTGATAGCTACAGGAGAAAAAATTCCTGCCGATGCCCGGGTCTGTCTGGACGGAAAACCTGTTTCAGCAGAAAACAAACAGGTTCTTCTTCTTTTTTATAAACCAGAGGGAATTGTGTGCAGCACAAAAAAACAGCGCCAGGAAACAACGGTAACTGAGTATCTTCAGTATCCCATAAGGATCTACCCTGTAGGCAGGCTGGACAAAGATTCCCAGGGGCTTCTTCTCCTGACCAATCAGGGCGATCTTGTCAACCGCATTATGCGGGCAGGAAATTTTCACGAAAAAGAATATCTGGTTACTGTAGACCGGGAGGTTACTGCTCCGTTTATCCGACATATGTCAGAGGGCGTTCCCATCCTGGATACCGTTACCCGGAAATGCGTAGTTGAAAAAACAGGAAAATACAGTTTCCGCATTGTTCTCACCCAGGGTCTTAACAGGCAGATCCGGAGAATGTGCTCTTATTTCGGCTATAAAGTCCGGACTCTGAAGCGGGTAAGGATTATGAATCTTACTCTGGACGGACTGAAACCGGGCGAATTCAGAGAGATCCGGCCTGAAGAATGGCAGGAACTGACGCAAATGCTAAAAAATTCATCAAATGAAACAATTACAGGAGGTCATTATGGAAACAGCCCTGCAGCAGATGAAAGAGCTGGTAAAAAAATTAAACAAGGCGGCAAAAGCCTATTATCAGGAAGACAGGGAGATCATGGACAACAGGGAGTACGACGCTCTGTACGACCAGCTGGTAAAAATGGAGCAGGAAACCGGAATTGTTCTGGCCGACAGCCCCACCGTAAACGTAGGGTATGAAGCAGTAGATTTTCTTCCAAAAGAAACTCATGAAACCCCCATGCTCTCTCTGGATAAAACAAAAGACAGAGAAGCGCTCCGTGAATTTATCGGAAGCCATAAAACCCTTCTGTCCTGGAAAATGGACGGACTGACTATTGTGCTCACCTATGAAAACGGTGCTCTTCAGAAAGCCGTCACCAGAGGAAACGGAGTAGTTGGCGAGGTCATTACAAACAATGCAAAAGTATTCCGCAACATTCCTCTGAAAATTGCCTTTCAGGGCCGTATGGTGCTTCGGGGAGAAGCAATTATCACTTACTCTGATTTTGAACGTATTAATGACTCTATCGAAGATGTTGACGCAAAATATAAAAATCCCAGAAATCTCTGCAGCGGTTCTGTCCGGCAGCTGAATAATCAGATCACTGCCCGGCGCAACGTACGCTTTTATGCATTTTCACTTGTATCTGCTCAGGATGTTGATATGCACAATTCAAGAGAATACCAGATGGAATGGCTGAAAAGTCAGGGCTTTGAAACCGTAGAATATCGGGTTGTCACAGGCGAAACGCTGGATGAGGCAATGGATTATTTTTCATCCGCAGTTGCACAAAACGATTTCCCTTCCGACGGTCTGGTAGCGCTTTATGATAATATCTCCTACGGAGATTCTCTGGGTTCAACGTCAAAGTTCCCGAGAAACGCTTTTGCTTTTAAATGGGCAGACGAGATCCGGGAAACAACCTTAAGGGAAATTGAATGGAGTCCTTCCAGAACCGGTCTTATCAATCCTATTGCAGTATTTGACCCTGTAGAACTGGAAGGAACTACGGTAAGCCGCGCCAGTGTGCACAACGTAAGTATTCTCCGGGAACTGGAACTTGGCATCGGAGATACGATCCAGGTATATAAGGCCAATATGATCATCCCTCAGATTGCAGAAAATCTTACCAGAAGCAGCCATCTGGAAATTCCAGACATCTGTCCGGTGTGCGGCAAAAAAGCGCAGATCATGAAAGAAAACGATGTAGAGGCGCTGTACTGTATGAATCCCGACTGTACCGCAAAAAAGATCAAAGCATTTACTCTTTTTGTAAGCAGAGACGCCATGAATATTGACGGTCTTTCCGAGGCGACCCTGGAAAAGTTTATTGCCAGAGGATTTATCCATGATTTCGGAGATATTTTTGAAATAGAAAAATACAGAGATGAAATTGTAGCCATGGATGGTTTCGGAGAAAAGTCCTTTAACAATCTTACAGAAAGTCTGGAAAAAGCAAAAACCACCACTCTGGCAAAAGTCATTTACAGTCTTGGAATCGCCAATATCGGCCTTGCCAATGCAAAAGTGATCTGCCGCCATTTTGATTATGACCTGGAAGCCATCCGCCATGCAGATTCGGATGAAGTCAGCGCCATTGACGGCATCGGCCCTGTGATTGCAGGAAATCTTGTTTCCTATTTCCAGATTGAAGAGAACAACAAAAAACTGGATCATCTGATCAGCCACCTTACTATTGAAAAAGAAGAGGCGCACAAAGATCAGACCTTTGAAGGAATGACCTTCGTGATCACTGGCAGCCTGGAGCATTTTTCCAACAGAAACGAGGCAAAAGCTCTCATTGAATCTCTTGGAGGAAAAGTAACCGGTTCTGTTACAAAAAAGACAAACTATCTGATCAACAATGACAAAACATCCGGCTCATCAAAAAATAAAAAGGCAAAAGAGCTTGGAATCCCCATTCTGTCCGAAGAGGATTTCCTGAGTCTTACAAAGGGAGATTTTCAGGCAGAATAAGTAAAAGGCAAGGAGGATCATAAAATGCCGATTAAAATACAGGGAGAACTTCCCGTAAAAGAAATTCTGGAAAAAGAAAATATTTTTGTTATGGATGAAACACGGGCAGTCCATCAGGATATCCGTCCCATTCAGATTCTGATTCTGAATCTGATGCCCTTAAAAGAAGAAACAGAGCTCCAGCTTCTCCGCTCTCTTTCCAACACTCCCCTTCAGGTAGACGTCACATTTATGGCTGTGGAAAGCCATGTGGCAAAAAACACCTCTCTCAGTCATCTGAATAAGTTCTATCAGACCTTTTCCGAGCTGAAAGACCTGCGCTTTGACGGTATGATCATCACCGGCGCGCCCGTGGAACAGATGGCTTTTGAAGAAGTGGATTACTGGAACGAGCTTACAGAGATCATGGACTGGACAGAAACCCACGTCACTTCCACCATTTTTCTCTGCTGGGCTGCTCAGGCAGGCCTTTATCATTTTTACGGTCTTCAGAAGAAAAAACTTGACCAGAAAATGTTTGGCCTTTTCTGGCACAGGGTTCTGAACCGCAAGATTCCTCTTGTGAGGGGCTTTGACGATATGTTTCTGGCTCCACATTCCAGGCATACAGAAGTTCCCATTGAGGATATCCGCGCATGTAAAGAAATTACAATTCTGGCTGAATCCGAGGAGGCCGGACTGTTTCTTGCAATGGCAGAGGGTGGTCGCCGAATCTTTGTTATGGGTCATCCGGAATACGACCGCATTACCCTGGACGGAGAATATAAGCGGGATACCGATAAGGGACTTCCCATTGAACTTCCCCGGAATTATTACAAAGATAACGATCCCGCCAACAAACCTCTCCTTATGTGGCGCGCCCATGCAAACAACCTGTACACAAACTGGCTGAATTATTACGTGTATCAAAGCACCCCCTACGACCTTATGGGGACGCCGGATTTTAAAAGTATATAAAAGCAAAAAGCACCAGATGCAGACTGCCGCGGCTAGTCTGCATCTGGTGTATAAAATGATACAATTCCCTCAATAATCAAGGGATTATGAAAGTCCGAAGCGGTCTCATCCGTTTTCTCATCTCCAGTCCCAACGGTCAAGAATGGGATTTCTTACAGCATCTGCTGAATCTCCCAGCCGGTACAGGGCATAGCTTCCGGCTGTTCCCACCTCCTGGTATCCATATCGTTCAAGTTCACTTTTCTGCTGCTTATCCGGGATTTTTACAACCAGATAATTGCAGAAAAGTCTTTTTCCGGCAGACGCAATGTTGCTGTAATTAAACACCGGCGCATTGATCTCCAGATAAAGCTGCCGTACTCCTTCGCCAGCGCCGCCCCGTCCCTCTCTGTTAAACAGCATATAAATAGATGGATCATACACACGGACATAAGGTCCGATATAATTATCTGCCGCCAGAAGGAACTCTGAATCTTTGGCATCCTGCTTTACCATCTCGCAGATGGCAGCCACCTCATCCGGCAC
>PPYE01256591.1_pt1 | contig 31630 bp, 27 predicted proteins | sample 1559881 | NCBI WGS metagenome assembly PPYE01 (sample SAMN08240022, study PRJNA423297) | Human gut metagenome, whole genome shotgun sequencing project.
AAGTAGGTCACTTGAACCCTGACCTATCCTCTTGCTAAAGAGGTATTTATCATGCAACCATTACGGACGCACTCATGGCAATATACACCGAGATGGCACCGACAACGGCAACAACACCAGCGATTGCGTAACACAGCTTGACTACGTAGGGGATGTACTTGGCAATCTCCTCCGTAACGGTGGAGAGAGCGTTAGTTCCGGCAGTGTAGTCACCCGCTGAGTTCTGGGCAAAGGTTGCTACTGTGCCGCAAAGGAGCATCAGGGCTGCCATCTTCATGCGGTTGGGCTTGAAGACGTTCTTTGCGAACATTTTGATTTTCTTCATTTCGTTTCCTGAAGTTTGATTGTTTTACTGATAAACTTTTCACCATTTTACACACGATATATTTCTCTTCTGGCCAGTCGAGAGTTTTTTACTATCTTGTTTCTATATGATACTGTAACCGAAGAATGCCGGGAACAACACATAAGCTCCAATCATGAATAGGCACGCTCCAAGGAGCATCATGATTGACTTTGTGATGTCACCTTCACCAGTCTGCATCTTGATGTAGATTTGCAAGGCTCCGATGACGGCTACCAATCCTGCAATCGCGTAGGACAGATAGACCACATAGAGCATCATGGTGACGGTATAGTCGTGGGCGTTCGACAGCGCATCTGCTCCCCAGCTGTAATCGACTCCGCCACATTTGGCTGAAGATGACATTGGCAAGGAAAGCAAGATGCCTGTCAACACGACACCAAGCAAATGATTGTTTTTACAGATGGTCACGGACATTCTCCTTTTTGATGTTTCTTGTATTCTTGTGATTCTCGTTGAGCATGGCATAGAATTCGTCGGCATACATAGAGTGCTGTGCCTCCGGCTCGATGTCTTCCATGCCGTATTCGTTCTCCTCATTGAGTTCTTCACTCGTTTTCTTCTCCTTTTCCTCTGGAGCTGGGTCGGGATCAACGACGGGTTCTTCCTCTTCTGGTGACTGGACGATTGTGCCGGTAGGACTGATTACCCGAAGTCCATCATCAGTGGTGGTGTCCGTATAGGTTACTCTGCCACCTTCAAGGTCGGAAGCCTCGTTGATGACTTTGGGAGCTTCAACTCCTTCGTCCTTCATTCCTTCCACGTCAATGTCTTCCTCTTCATTTTTTTGACCGTCAGCTGGCTTGGCATGAAGGTCAAGGGTAATCATCACGGCGAAATAGATGAAGTACCCGAAGGTGAGTACGAAAGCGAATATTGCGAATGGTGTCATATTATATGTATGATTTTTGTTTTTAACTTCAATTTTCATACTGACAAGCCACGACGAACTAAGCCTTGCAAGTCAGATTGCGACTGCAAAGTAACAGTGTTTTTAGTGAATGGAGAAAAAAACATGCTTTGGAGAGGCCAATATTAAAGTTGTTTAGTTTTATAGTATGGAAATTCCGCAATTATCATACTATTAAAGTTATTTAGGGCACAAAAAAAGGAAGTCGCTCAATCTCTGAGAAACTTCCTCTGAAGAAATATAGTCTAATGATCGTATGAAAAAACTCTTATCTCGTTCCAGCAAGGAAATCATTAAGGTCGTTATATCCCTTGTATCGGCCTGACTCGTCAATAGCCATGTCGGGATAAGCTTTCATAATGGTCTTGGTGGTCGCCCTGCCTGCATCGTCATTGTCAAGATAGCAATGGATGGAGTCATATTCTTTGAGGTAGGGCAGCAGTTGCTTCACCTCGCCGACACCATTGAGGACGAAATAGTCGCAAGGAACTCCCGTGCAGATTCCTGTTCCGGGCATCCATGTCTCGATAGTTGCGTAGGTGAGCATATCAAAGAACCCCTCAAAGACGCAACAGTGTTTCTGAGGTGCTCCCAACGAGTAGATGACCGATATGCTCTTTTTCCCGATACATCGTTTGTTGAGCTTGTTACGAGCTTCCATTCCATCGGCTATATTCATGAAGGCTATGGCATAGTACTTCTTTCCGCGAAGAGAATAGTGGACTTCCTGGCAGAACCGCTGCGCTATACTGTAGTCAATACGTCGTTGGATGACATAATCACGGAGATATGGATGAGAAAGGGGAATGACCATTTCTACAACCGTTTCCTGGTTGAGCTGTTCCTCCCGCTCGGCTCGTTTTCCTTCTATCCATTGCCGTTTCTGTTCTTCCTCTTCAAGCCTGGCGTTATAGTCTTTGCTATAGGTTAGCTTCAAATCTTTTATCTGTCGTTCAAGAAAAACCAGCACCTGATGCTCAGACCATGACGGATTAAGCTGCTCGACGAGGTTGATGATATTGCCGCCATTCTTATTGTAGCTGCCGAAGTCACACCAGAGGTTCTTGGCTGTATTGACGGAGAATGAGGGTGTCCTTTCCGAACGAAGCGGAGAGCAGAAGAAGTAATTGCGTCCCTTGCGGATTCCCTCGCCATAGTTGTTAAGGCGCATCCATTGCAGGATGCTGACCGATTTGATTTCGTCTATAGTCATAATCATTAAGGATTTATGTGCGCGTGTATGCGCGCGCGTATGTGATATATATACCCTTTAAACCTAAACCTTAAACCTGATTGTCAGAAGTTGGGTTTGGGTTGTCAAAACACTCTGATTTATAGATATATCCGTTTTCTTCTTTCACGATGATACCTTTGCCTGAAAGAAGTTTAAGCAAGTTCTTGATACCATTTATTCCTCGCTTATAGCCGGCTGCTTCATATGCCTGAGAAATTTGCTCCACTAACTCGCTATACTTTGATGGGGTATGTTCCTCAAAGAACTTACCTAAAATATCCTTGTGAACATCATGGTCAAGGCTGACAAGTGATTTCTCTCTGGGTTTGACAACCGTGACAGACATGCTGGAGTCAAGTACGGGCAGTCTGTTGTCATCGATATGAAAGGCAAACGTGGTAAACTCTTTGTCTCGCATGTGCATTGGCCTTACCTCACTGATACTATTGTTCTGGAGATTCTTGCTAATAATCAGAACTGTCTCTGCCTTATTCTCCAGTTCGGTTCCTATATGTCCACGTGGGTTGTTATCATTCTTGTTTAAATGCAGGACAGTATGAATGTGGAGGTCATACACACTTGTCCATGCCATAAGGACGGTCATCACATCCGTTGCCTCTTTGCCGTTGTTGATGTCATACATGAGGTCTCTAAGTCCATCGATGATGACAAGACCAACTCCTTCGTACTTGCGCAGGGCGTAGTCTATGACTGCAATACGTAGTTTTGGGGTGTACTCTCGCAAGCCCCAGAACATGAGGCGTGGGTCGTCCTTTTTGAGAGACAAACCAGAGAGTCTGTAAATACGCTCCAAGACAGTATGGCAGTGATATTTGCTCTGTTCGGTATCAAAGTACAAGATTGTACGTTTCCCTTCTGGAAGGCAGGCACGATAGTTGAGAACGGTAGAGTTGGTGACAGCTGCAGCTACCATTGCTGAGATATTGAAGGTTTTCTTACTCTTGGCCTTGCCAGTTGATGCGCTGAAATTGCCAAAGGTCGCAATGGTACAATCACCGACAAACAGTATCTTTGGAGGAACGGTTATCTCGTCACTTGCCCTGATTGCACCCTTTGAAAGATAGGATTCAAGTTCTTCGTCGCTGAAGCTATCTTTGTTGAGCATAGACACCTCCAGCGATTGATGTTCCAACGATTCTTGTTGGCCGTCCTGTTCTTTCTTCTTAGTTCTTTTTTCCATTTTGATCTTTTTTCTTGGTTCTAACCTTGATGTCCTTGACGGAGATTGCACACCTGTCAAGTAGTTCTACCAGACGAGAGTCGGGCAGATTTGCGCCATCAATGCTGTTCTTCTTGGGAGTCTTCTTTTTCATTGCTGCATGAGTAGTTAGGTACTTGACTTGGAATTTTTACGATTCTTACCTGAGTCTTTCCTGCCTTTTTTCTTAATCCACTTGATAAGTTCCTTCTTTTCAAAAAAGATGGTCTTACCCCGAGGCTTGAAATGTGGAATCTCTCCGTTGCAGGTGAGTTTGTAGAGCATACTCTGGGAAATGTCAAGATAATGACACACATCTTTCATGCTCAGGATTTCTTTTGTGGAGTATAGCGTTTCTTCTATGGATTTGAAACGCTCCTCAATGATGCCCGGATCGACCGATTTCAGTTCCTTGGTCTCCATCTCTAATAGTTCGAGACATTTCTCTATTCGGTCAATACGTTTCTCTAACTGTTCAATTTCTTTTTTAGACATAGAATGTAAACATTTTGAGTTTGTCCTGGAAGGGCGAAGCCCTTGTTTCGGATTAAAATCTGTTGCAAAGGTATAGAGTGAGTATGACTTACGGTTAAATGACTGCTATATACGAGCAGATGTTTCGTGGTTATATCGTTCAGTTTATTTCATTTGTTTAGATTTGTTTCATTTCAGTTTTCATTGGAAGAAAATTGACAGGTAATACAGGCAATTCGGAATCAATTTATACAATTTAATGCAATTACTATTATTTAGGCTTTTAGACCGCACTTTTTTCGAAATATTCTTAGTACCTTTGCAACATGAAAAAAAGATTTATATTTAAAGGCATAAGCCTAACAAAATTCAACAGTCATTTCAAAAACGATGAAGATTGCTACGAATACATATCCAACATAAAATGGGATAATAATACTTTTGTATGCAAGCGATGTGGCAACACACATCACTGCAAAGGAAATCTGCCATTTTCCAGGAGATGTACTAGATGTAAACATGACGAAAGTCCAACTGCAGGAACCATGTTCGATAAAATCAAATTTCCGATTCTTACAGCTTTCCATATCATCTTTGATTTATGTAGGTTAGAAAAAGACACTTCATCGGCCATTCTATCAAAAAAATATGGTATACGCCAAAAGACCATTTGGGCATTTAAACGTAAAATACTGCTTTCTCTAAATAGCCAAGGTATCAACTTTTTAGAAGGCGTCGTTTTCTTAAGCTCATTCTGCGTTGATACGCAAAATGAATTTGAAAAAATTGACAATGTGTTGATCGCAGGAGAAATACTCCCCAATGGACAAGTCGGACGTGCTTACGGATATTATATGGAACACATATCTCAACAAAACATCCAAATGTTTTTTGATTTGCATATTAGTGCCAAAGCTAAAGTATATACCATAAAAGACAATGATTATGAGCTATATCCACCTAATTATAATATTGAGAAGAACGATAACCATTCCGTATTAGATGTAATCCATGCGCATATCTTAAATGTAAGAAGCTGGCTGTACGGTATTCATCGTCGTCTCTCTACTAAATATCTACAAGGGTACTTAAATGAGTATTATTATCGCTTCAATTGGCGCGACAACAAAAATATAGCATTTGATAATGCTATCATGTTGATGGTTTATAATCAACCAATTAGAGATTCAATTAAAACACAATAGATACATACATATCAGTATGTGACAAAATAACATTTTTTTAATTACATTTAAATCACAAAAAGAAAATGACACAGTTAAAAAACAATTCCGTACTCTCTCTTTTTGTGTCGATGCTGTATAAGCTGTCCCCCAAAAACTGAGAAAAAGTTGCCAGAGGATGAACTCTGGCAACTGTGTCGTATTGCCTTCGAGCAGTACAAATCTGAAATCAGAAATGGCGAGAAATCATATTCTCGCTTTATTTATGATTTCATGTATTACCACATTCCTGTCTCTGGCATGAGTGAAGCGGACATGAGAACACATTTCATGCATGTCTGCGAACTTGTGGAACTACTTGAAGAGCGTCGTGACCTTGTAGATGCCTTCTTTTCAAAAGACAAGTTTGAGGAGGAGGACTACCGGCAGATGCTGCATTTGTTCAACACAGGAAAGGGTTTAGAGTCAAAGACTGAGTTTCTTGCTCACTTCTCTGATGAACAGCTTGCTCGTATTACCGAGTTTGTAACAGCCGCCAGCTTGTTCAGGACTGAGGTTACTGAAGAAATCATGAGGGATTTGTTCGAGTGCAGGCTCCAGAGGCCACTACAGGCAAACAGCAACAGAAACGTTGCCTTGTTCTTTGGAGCACTCCGTGAACATGGTCTTTTGCCTTTCCAATGGCAGATGATCCTGGAGAGAAACAAACTTCTTTCCTCTTCAGCAAACAATGAACCGCTTCGAGCAAGCCAGCTACGTTGTAGCCTTTCACAAGCCAAGAATCCAAAGCTTGGAAAGAAGAAGAAATCCAACCTGAAGGACGAAGAGGTTGGGTTTGAATCCACTTGCAGAAGTTTCGTGTTAAGACTGAAAGAAAGTCTTTAAAATGAAAGCAGTTTCACAAACTGCAAATTAGAGAGCGATATAACAACTATATAAGAAATCCTATATAGTCGCTATATGTCAGCAAATGATTAGTTGGGGCTACCTTTGCAGCAGAATTCATTCATGCACGGAGGTAGGGCCTCCTTATCATTGTAATTAAATCATAAAATATATGGACGACAATTCGGTACTCCAATTTGCAGACCAATCTGTCACATTCGAAAAGTTCGTTGACCTACTGGCAACAAAAGTTGCATTAAGAATGCATCAAGTAGAGAAAGGACAGATGGAGATTAGTCAAGCTGAAGCTTACAGGCTATTTGGTAGAGCTGACGTAGAAAGATGGAAAAAAAGTGGCAAGTTGCAACCTTGCAGAATATCTCCAGGCAAAAAGCGATATAAACTCGTTGACCTACAGGAGTTGGCAAGTGTACAGCAAAACTTCATTTTGTAATCATACTCAACATGCAAAAGGAACTCAGATACGGCCTACTGCCATACCTGAGTTCCTTTTGTATGAAGCATGTCCTGTGGATTCTTTATTATCGAACAAGCCTTTGATACATTTGAGTTAGATTCTTATCTACATTGGTAATCTTGAACTGGACACGGGCATTCTTGATTTTCTTAGGAAGGAGTGTTGTAAGTTTATCCATGATTTGATCAACATTGGTAAATCCCGTATCTTCTAATGCACAAACCTTCTTTCCCATCACAAATGCCTCTGCGCGTATATTATTATACTTAGATATTCTATCAAATGTCTTATCTTCTTTCTCAACAAACTTTGATTCTTTGTCAGTGAAGAAGATAAAATCAATTACTTTCTCATTAAGAATCCATGCTGGGGTGTAATCCACCTGCACATAGACCTTGGCCATTTTATTTGTTGAATGGTTAAGACCAAAGTCAACTTCGTTCATAGTTGCACCACATTCATTTTGAGCAATGGTAGCCCAACTGTGACGGAATGCATATAAAGAGGCTTTGAAGTTTGGGTCAACCTTTTCCCAAATCTGTTTGATGCCGATATTCACATTGGCACTGAAGGAATCAGAAGTTGACAATCGATCATGAAAGTTGAATAACCATGGAGAACCGACTTTTCTGGAGAGATATTTCTCAAAAGTAGGTTTCAGAAATTCAGGAACACGTATTTCAAAGTAACCTTTGTCTGAACGGCTCATTCTCGTCTTCTGACGTTCATAGTGAAAAATTCCATTGACATATTGATCTTTTTTCGCATTAAAGATGTCAACAGCATTCAGCCCACACATACAGAATGAAATTAAAGCAACATCTTGACCAACCTCCATAAGAGGATGGGTGAATCTACTTCTATCAGGAACAACATTGAAGAACTTCCTCAACATACTTGCTGAAATAGCACGTTTCACAGGAATATCACTCCTGGGTATCGTGACATTTCCCCATGGATTCTTAAGTCTAACGATGCCTCTTTCTTCATCGTTATATTCCTTCATTGCAGCTTTATAAACCTCACGAATGCAAACGGGGTACTGCTCTTTACAACGATTGGTAGTGGAAAGTGACTCAATCCATCTGTTAAGAAAAGCAGATGTAAGACGAGAAAACAAAATGTTATCTGTTTCGGCAAATCTCTCCATATGGTTCAAAGCCCACTTGTAGTTTCGTGAGGTACGTTCCTGACCTCTTCCAATAAGCTTATCTATATGCTTTCTTGCATAATCAGAGAAAGAAAGCTCATGATTTAATTCTGTGACATAATTTACAATCTCACTTACTGACCAATTAGATGTGTCAATTTGGTTGAGTTGATTGTAATAACTTTCAATTAAGAGAGAAGTCTGTTGATTAACAAAGGGATCTATAATATCCCTTTTGTTAGGGTTAAGCCCTTTGTCATTAACAACCCAAGAGGTCTTGACATAGGCAACTTGCTTCACCTGAGTGAAACGAATGTAAACGGGATAGAGACCACGTTTATTCTTAAATCTTACTGTTGCTTTTAGAATAGCCATAATCTTAAAATTAGCGAATTATTAAACTTCTGTTATCTTCTCGATTAGCAATCCATTTTTTATTGTAAACCAGCCTAACAAAAATTGTAAACTATTTGTAAACTGATGCCGTCATGGACTGCTTTTAGAACGTGCAGAACGTGCAGAAAAGAAGCGAGGCAAGTACCTGTTCGCCAAGTACTTGCCTCGTATTTCGCTAATTTTCAGCATCTTTCTATTATTCCTCTACAGCTGCCTGCGCCGCTGCGAGGCGTGCTATAGGTACTCTAAATGGAGAACAACTAACGTAGTTCAAACCCACCTTATGGCAGAATTTTACAGAAGAAGGTTCACCGCCATGCTCACCGCAAATACCGCATTTCAAGTCCGGACGAATAGCACGACCTTTTTCCGTAGCCATACGTACCAGCTGTCCTACTCCATTTTGATCGAGAACCTGGAATGGGTCTACTTTCAGAATCTTCTTTTCCAAATAAACCGGAAGGAAAGAAGCAATGTCATCACGTGAATAACCGAATGTCATCTGCGTTAAGTCATTTGTACCAAATGAGAAGAACTCAGCAGAAGAAGCAATACGGTCAGCAGTCAAAGCAGCACGAGGAATTTCAATCATTGTACCTACCTTGAAGTCAATGCTGTCACCCAGTTCAGCGAAAAGTGCAGCAGCTTCTTCGCGAATTACCTTTTCCTGTTCTTTGAACTCATACAAAATACCAGTCAGCGGAACCATGATTTCCGGATGGGTTTCCACACCTTCTTTCTTCAGTTCCAAAGCAGCACCAAGGATAGCACGTGTCTGCATCTGAGTAATTTCAGGATACGTATTACCCAAACGACATCCGCGGTGTCCCAACATCGGATTATGTTCACAAAGTGACTCTACACGTTGCTGGATATATTGCAAACTAACGCCCATAGCGTCCGCCATTTCTTGTTGTCCCTTCAAATCATGCGGAACAAATTCGTGCAAAGGAGGATCGAGCAGACGAACAGTTACCGGACAACCTTCCATAGCCTGGAAGATACCCTTAAAGTCAGCTTGTTGGTAAGGCAATATCTTGGCCAAAGCCTTGCGACGTCCTTCCGCATCTTCTGCGAGGATCATCTCACGCATAGCTTTAATTTTTTCACCTTCAAAGAACATATGTTCCGTACGGCAAAGACCGATACCTACAGCACCAAAGTTGCGAGCTACGCCGGCATCATGGGGAGTATCTGCATTGGTACGTACCTGAAGTTTCGTATACTTATCAGCCAGATCCATCAATTCAGCAAAATCTCCTGAAAGTTCAGCAGCCTTTGTTTCTACCTGACCTTTATAAACTACACCTGTACTACCATTCAATGAAATATAATCACCTTCTTTCAGCAGAACGCCATCTATTTCTACAGTACGCGCTTTATAGTCGATATTCAAAGCACCGGCACCGGATACACAGCACTTACCCATACCACGGGCAACTACTGCTGCATGAGAAGTCATACCACCGCGAGCAGTAAGAATACCTTCTGCAACTGCCATACCCGCCAAATCTTCGGGAGAAGTCTCGATACGTACCATTATAATACGCTTACCGGCAGCATGCCATTCTGCAGCATCATCTGCAAAAAAGACAATCTGTCCTGTAGCAGCACCCGGAGATGCGGGAAGACCACGAGTTAAAACCTTGGCTTGTTTCAAAGCAGTCTTATCAAACACAGGGTGGAGCAATTCGTCCAATTTATTGGGCTCGCAGCGCATCAATGCAGTTTTCTCATCAATCATGCCCTGATGCAGCAAATCCATTGCAATCTTCACCATAGCTGCACCGGTACGTTTACCGTTACGCGTCTGGAGGAACCAGAGTTTACCTTCCTGAACGGTAAATTCCATATCCTGCATATCTCTATAGTGGTCTTCCAACTTAGTCTGCAGAGTATCCAGCTCTTTATAGATTTCCGGCATAGCCTCTTCCATTGACGGATATTTAGCTGCACGTTCTTCTTCGCTAACGCCTGCAAGTTCTGCCCAACGCTGTGAACCGATTTTGGTAATCTGCTGCGGTGTACGGATACCTGCCACAACGTCTTCACCTTGCGCATTAATCAAATACTCACCATTAAACAAGTCTTCACCTGTACCGGCATCGCGGCTAAAGCAAACCCCTGTAGCAGAAGTCTCACCCATATTACCAAATACCATTGCCTGAACATTAACGGCTGTGCCCCACTCATCGGGTATACTTTCCATCTTACGATATAGAATAGCACGTTCATTCATCCAAGAATTGAATACTGCACAAACAGCACCCCACAACTGCTCATAAGCACAAGCCGGGAAGTCTTTTCCGGTTTGCTCCTTTACAGCAGCTTTAAACTTCTTCACTAATTCTTTAAGGTCTTCCACTTCCAGTTCATTATCCAGCTTCACACCTTTTGCGTGCTTCACCTCTTCAATGATGGCTTCAAATGGATCGATATCCTCTTTATTAGTCGGTTTCATACCCAATACCACGTCACCATACATCTGTACGAAACGACGGTAAGAGTCCCATGCAAAACGTGCATTGCCTGTTTTACGTGTCAATCCTTCTACTACTTCATCATTCAGACCCAGATTAAGGATCGTATCCATCATACCCGGCATGGAAGCACGAGCACCCGAACGTACTGAAACCAGTAATGGATTTTCTACATCACCGAACTTAGAAGACATTAATTCTTCTACTTTTGCTATAGCGCTTTCTACTTCGCCTTTCAACAGAGCAACCACTTTTTCCTGCCCCATCTCATTATATTCGGTACAAACCTCAGTCGTGATTGTAAAACCAGGAGGAACCGGAACCCCGATAAGGTTCATTTCGGCAAGGTTGGCACCTTTACCTCCCAAAAGATTTTTCATGTCGGCCTTTCCTTCTGCCTGACCGTTACCAAAGGTATAAACTCTTTTCTTGTCCATAATATAAATTTAAGTTTCTCGATTGTGATTTTTTCTGTTCGCAAATCTAAGTATATTTCGCATACTAGAAAACTTTTTGAGAAAAAACTTTCTATCAAAATGCAATTTCGACATTGCAATCTTTAATATTTCACTTCATAGAGAGAATTCCCGAAAAAATGTCTATTTTTGCAGAATAATTTATTAGACTGGTGTAAAAGTGGCAAGAAATAGAAAAGAACTTCCCCTACTGGAGAAAGTGACAATAACGGATGTGGCTGCCGAAGGAAAAGCCATCGCAAAGGTCAATGATTTGGTTATTTTCGTACCTTATGTCGTTCCCGGAGATGTAGTAGACCTGCAAATTAAGAGAAAAAAGCATCATTATGCTGAAGCCGTAGTAGTGAAGTTCCACGAATATTCTCGTGAAAGAGCCGTCCCATTTTGCCAACATTATGGGGTATGTGGTGGTTGCAAATGGCAAGTTCTCCCTTATTCCGAACAGATCAAATACAAGCAAAAACAAGTAACTGACAACCTTACCCGCATCGGAAAAATTGAACTTCCGGAGATTTCCCCGATTCTCGGTTCTGAGAAAACACAGTTCTATAGAAATAAACTGGAGTACACTTTTTCTAACAAACGCTGGTTGACGGAAGAAGAAGTTAAGCAAAATGTGGTATATGATCAAATGAATGCTGTAGGTTTCCACATCCCCAATGCTTTTGATAAAGTACTGGCGATAGAGAAATGCTGGTTACAGGATGACATATCCAACCGTATCCGGAATGCTGTACGCGATTATGCTTACGAGCATGATTATTCATTCATTAATCTGCGTACTCAGGAAGGAATGTTACGCAATATGATTATCCGTACCTCCACTACCGGGGAACTTATGGTGATTCTCGTTGCAAAAATAGAGGAAGAAGAAAGAGAACTGCAACTGTTCAAGCAACTCCTGCAATATGTTGCTGATACATTTCCCGAAATAACTTCCCTTCTATACATTATTAATAATAAGCGCAACGATACTATTACCGACCTGGATGTACATACTTTTAAAGGTAAAGATCACATCTTTGAAGAAATGGAAGGATTACGTTTTAAAATAGGTCCTAAATCGTTCTATCAAACCAATTCCGAACAAGCATACAACCTTTATAAGATAGCACGCAATTTTGCGGGATTAACCGGAAAAGAACTGGTATATGACCTTTATACAGGTACAGGAACCATTGCTAACTTTGTCTCCAAGCAAGCCCGCCAGGTTATCGGTATCGAATATGTACCCGAAGCTATTGAGGATGCAAAGGTAAATGCAGAAATCAACGGTATTGAGAACACCTTATTCTTTGCCGGTGATATGAAAGATATGCTAACACAGGATTTCATCAACCAATACGGTCGACCGGATGTTATTATCACCGATCCTCCTCGAGCCGGTATGCATCAGGATGTAGTAAACGTTATCTTATTTGCCGAACCGAAACGTATTGTATATGTAAGTTGTAATCCAGCCACACAGGCACGCGACCTGCAACTGCTCGACGTAAAATACAAAGTAAAAGCCGTACAACCGGTGGATATGTTCCCACATACTCACCACGTAGAAAACGTAGTGCTTCTGGAATTAAGAAATGAAGACTGAGAATTAATCACTAATCACTAACCATTAATCACTATCAACGTGGCAAGAGGAAAAATAGTAGCACGGGCCCGCACTCAATATACGGACTACACAGTAAATGAACCGATGGAACTTATGGAGTTCCTGGCAGCCAAGATGCCGGACGCCAGTCGCACCAAACTAAAATCATTGCTCAGCAAACGAGTGGTGTTCGTAGACAGTGTGATAACCACTCAATACAATTTTCCGCTAAAACCGGGCATGAAAGTACAGATTAGCCGTGAAAAGGGTAAAAAGGAGTTTCATAACAAATTGCTGAAGATCGTATATGAAGATGCATATATCATAGTGGTGGAAAAGATGCAAGGTTTACTGTCAGTCAGCAGTGAACGCCAGAAGGAACGTACAGCCTATCATATTCTAAATGAATATGTGCAACGCTCCAATGGACGCGGCAGCAACGTTTATATTGTCCACCGCCTCGATCGTGATACTTCCGGGTTAATGATGTTTGCAAAAGATGAAAAAACACAGCGTACGCTGCGTGATAATTGGCATGAGATTGTAACCGACCGTCGTTATGTAGCTGTAGTTGCGGGAGAGATGGAGAAGAATGCCGGTTGTATAATATCCTGGCTCACGGATCGTACTCTTTATGTATATTCCAGTCCGACAGATGACGGAGGACAAAAGTCAATTACACATTATCGCACTATTAAGCGTGCCAATGGTTATTCTCTTGTGGAACTAAACCTTGAAACCGGACGTAAAAACCAAATCCGGGTACATATGCAAGACTTAGGACATCCTATTGTTGGGGACGGGCGTTACGGACTCGAAGAGGTAAATCCTATCGGACGCCTAGCGCTACATGCCTTCAAATTATGCTTCTATCACCCGGTTACAGGAGAATTGATGCAGTTTGAAACGCCTTATCCGAATGATTTTAAAAAGTTGTTTCTGAAAAAATAAGAAGGCCTATAATAAAACAGGTCACTTTTATAAAGCGACCTGTTTTATTATTATACATTTTCCATTCTTTTATTCCATTCCCAGTATAAAATTAAATCCCCGAGAATCACTTGTCAAGAAGAATGTACCTCTCAACTGATTTCCTGTTACTCTAACATCATCCATATAAGACATACCTGCCCTACCATAATCTAATATTAGATTATTATTGTAATCATCCTCCCACAGCCATTTAAAACGAAAATTATCATAAGGAGCTCCATCATATGAATAATATTGGTATTCTTCACCAAATCCATCTCCCCAAAAAGTAAACGTACTGAAAATAGGTTCACCATTCTCAGCATACATACCTACATCTCCTGTCCATGCTCGTCCTATGATTACGGATTCTATACTATACTGATCATCATCTTCGCATGATGTCAGACTCAGGGCAAACACCCATACAAATATAAAATATAGATATTTTTTCATCTCGCTTATTTATTTAGTTTTTCGTATAATTGGAGTCTGTCATCATCAGCACTTTCCCATCCAACTTACCACTAAGGTAATGATCACGTACCCATACATTCTCAAAGTACTTTACTTTTCCATCTGAAAAAGTAAGTCTTAAAGCTTCCTTGCTATCATCTGTCCAACGCCAGGAAAATTCTCTGTCGACAGTCGTTTTTCCACCGGTATCATAGGTGGTTGTAAGTTCCTGCCCTTTATTATTATCTTTAAAGAATCTGAGTTGATAAGTACATGTTAAGCCCTCATCCGTCTCATATTCATCTATCCAGGTTCTGTCACATAGCTTTTTGTCACTATTCTCCATCGTGTAATATACATCATCCCCGCAAGACAATAAACCAACAGCAAAGATGCATAGCAATAATATTTTTACGCAATTCAAAGTTTTCATAATTATCAAGTTTAGTTAATACCTGTGGACAAAAATACGAAAAGATATCGAAATGTTTTAATATTTCGCCTGATATTTCTTGTAGAAGGTCAGAAACAGAATAAAACCGACCATGGCGAAAGGAACTCCTGCCAGTGCCGGATAACGATAACCGCCACTGATAGCAAGCCCACCAACATACGCACCGATGGCATTTCCCAAGTTAAATGCCACTTGCACACAAGCCGCTCCCAGCATCTCTCCACCTTTTGCCACACGGATAATCAACACTTGTTCCGGACTGGAAACCGCGAATAAGCCGGCAGTACAAAGGCACATCAATAATGCTGATAACCACGGATAAGGAGACAAGAAGAATATCAATAACAGCACAACACAAATCATAGCTTGCACAGTAGTACCTACTTTTCCGGGAGTATATTGGTCAGAAAGACGCCCACTCACCAGATTACCCACCACCATACCAAAACCGGCCAATACCATCAATCCGGTAATGCTTTCGGCACTGAAACCGGATACATTCGTCAATAACGGGTTAATATAACTGTACCAACAAAAAACTCCGCCATTACCCAGTGCCGTCGCCCCTAAAATGAGCCAGGGAACCGGGGTTTTAAGAAAACGGAACTGTCCTTTGAAACCAGTATCTTTCAGCCCTTCCACGTGGGGTACCCAACGCCAGATATAATAAAGAATAATCACTCCCCAACAACCCACCAGCAAGAATGTTACCCGCCATGAGATAGCATTACTCAATGATGTTCCCAATGGAACTCCAAAAAGATTGGCTATAGTCATTCCGGCAATCATGATAGATACGGCCTCAGAGCCTTTACCCTTATCAGCCAATTTTTCGGCAACAATAGAAGCTACACCGAAATAAGCCCCATGAGGAAGTCCGGAAATAAAACGAGCCAGTAATAATACCCAATAATTAGGCGCCATTGCTGCACAGATATTCCCTACCATTATCAGAGTCACCAACGCCAACAAAATATGTTTCAGTGGATGTTTACGGGCCAAGATCAGAGTGGGTGCCCCGACACATACTCCCAAAGCATATGCAGAAATAAAATGCCCTGCCACAGGAATACTAACACCCAAATCTTTAGCCACATCGGGCAGAATGCCCATCATGACAAACTCGGCAATCCCTAATCCCAAGGTGCCGAACGCTAATGCAATAAGACTCTTCTTCATACCTATTTTACCTACAAAAAACTAACCTTTTTACCGGGGTGCAAAGGTAGTGTTTTTTTTATTCCAATAATAAACTATTCATGGCTTCATTTTGTTTTTATATATAAACAGAACAGTAATATGAAAACAATTATTATAAGTCTATTTATGGCAATAACAGCAATAGCTGCCCATGCACAGCAGAAAAGTTTTTATGACTTCACAGTCAAGACGATTGATGGAGAAGATTTATCACTTTCCACCTTTAAGGGAAAGAAAGTACTGGTAGTTAACGTAGCATCCAAATGTGGCTTCACTCCGCAATATGCCAAGCTTGAAGAGCTATATAAAAAATATGGAAAAGACAATTTTGTAATAATAGGCTTTCCTGCCAATAATTTCCTGAGCCAAGAGCCAGGCAGTAATGAGGAAATCAAAGAATTCTGCACATTGAACTACGGAGTTACCTTCCCAATGATGGCAAAAATCTCTGTTAAAGGGAAAGACATTGCTCCTCTCTATAAATGGCTTACCGAAAAAAGCGAAAATGGCGTGGAAAATGCAAAAGTTGGCTGGAATTTCCATAAATTCCTGATAGATGAAAATGGAAAGTGGATAGCCTCCTATGGCTCCACAACTGATCCGCTATCGGAGAAGATAACAGAATGGATTGAGAAATAGAACATAATAAGCCCCGAAATTTATCATAAGTTTCAGGGCTTATTATGTTTTTCATTTTCGGAATCCGGAGAAAAAGTTATCTATCCAACGAACCAGATAAACTATAATCACTCCAGCTATTACCATTGCAATGATACGACCTAACATATTTTTGTAGCTTTAAATATTTTAGCAGGCAAAGATAGCTAAGATATATAAAACAGCATAGACTATTACGTAAAAATCATGTTTGCAACAGGGCTACACCCTTTCACCCGAATGGTGTAACCTTGAGCACAAAAGGGTGTAGCCATCCGGGGCAAAGGGTGTAGCCATCCCAGACAACTGATTATGAGTAAATTATACGTCATTCAACAGACCTATAAGCGTTACAACGGAAACAAAATCCTTTATTTTTTGTTATATAGTATAAATCTAACAAATAATAGTTAATTTCGCGAACTCAAAAAAAATTAAAAACAAACGAATATGAAATCAAAAAGAAGTTTTATGCTCATGGCTCTATGCCTAAGCACTTTAGCCGGATTGGCACAAAATACTCAATCTTCCGGGCAAGTCACAGAAGAAAGTAAAACAACATTCAAACCTCATTGGTATATGCAGGTACAGGCAGGTGCTGCAGAAACTGTTGGTGAGGCCAGTTTTAAAGACCTGATCTCTCCTGCAGCAGCTCTTTCTGTCGGATACAAGTTTACTCCTCTATGGGGAATACGCGCCGGTGCAAGTGGCTGGCAAGCAAAAGGTAAATGGGCGGCACTTGACGATTCCTATAAATTCAACTATCTGCAAGGAAACGTAGATGCCACACTTGACCTGAGCAACCTGTTCTGCCACTATAATCCAAAACGTTTCTTCAACGCTTATATGTTCGTGGGAGTAGGTCTCGCCGGTGGATTCAACAATGACGATGCTGTTGCACTGGACGCAGCAGGTTACCGCATGCAATATCTCTGGAGCGGCAAAAAGGTTTTTGTAGCCGGCCGTGGGGGGTTGGGTACAAATTTGCGTCTGAGCAACCATGTATCTTTCAATCTTGAAGTGAATGCCAATGTCGTATCGGATAAATTCAACTCCAAGAAGGCTGACAATGCCGACTGGCAGCTTAATGCATTGGCCGGTTTTACATTCAAGTTCGGAAAGAGTGGCAAAAAGGCAAAACCTGTCGTTGCTTATACTCCGGAGGTCGTGGAAACAGTAGTGGAAGTTCAGCAAGAGACGAAACCAGTTTATGTTCCTGCACCAGTAGAGGAGAAAAAAGAGGAAGTGAAACCTTTGACTGAAAATATCTTCTTCAATATAAATTCTTCTGTTATACGTTCTTCTGAAGAAAGTAAAATAGCTGACCTGGTTGCATTCCTGCAAAAGAACGCAGATGTAAAAGTCTCTATTTGCGGATATGCAGATGCTGGAACCGGTACAACAGCCATTAACCTACGACTTTCCAAAGAACGTGCTTTAGCTGTTGAGAAGGCTTTGAAAGCAAAAGGTATCGCTGCCGACAGAATCATGGTAGACTTTAAGGGAGACAAGGTTCAACCTTTCTCTACTAATAATGAAAATCGTGTAGCAATTTGTATTACTGAATAGTAATCAGATAAGGTCTGATATAAAAGAAATAGAGCTGTACTGTATTATCCTGCCTTTAGGATACAGTACAGCTCTATTTTATGCTCAATTTCGGAATAAGATTACATGAAGATCAACTGCTTCTTAAGCAAATCTACAATATCACTCTGCAATTTCTGTGCATTGATAGGTTTAGAAGTGTACGCATCGAAACCACTATTCAGGATGCGTTCCTCATCTTCTGCATAGACATAAGCCGTTACTGCCATGATAGGAACTGTCGGCGATATTTCACGTATAATCTGTGTAGCCTCATAGCCCGTTTTTTTAGGCATATTGATATCCATCAATATCAAATGAGGATTGTATTTCTTAAATAATTCTACCGCCTCTTCCCCATCCCAAGCATGAAGAATGTTATATTTACGTTTCAGAATAGATTCAAATAACAAGAAATTGCTTTCATTATCTTCAGCTATTAAAACGGTGAGCTTCTCTACTTTACTCAACCGGTGTTCTTTCTGTTCTCTCGTCGACTTGAGTTCCACAGGATGATAAGGAAGAGTAAACCAGAAAGTAGAGCCCTTGTCAGGTTCCGATTCAACGCCTACGCTACCGCCCAAATTCTCAACAACACTCTGGCAGATAGACAGTCCCAATCCTGTACCTTGAGAAAAAGAATCGAGTTTCACAAAACGACCAAAAACAGTATCTTTCTTATCCTCTTCAATTCCACATCCCGTATCCGTAACATAAAAATAAAGGAAATCAGTATCCTTCAGTCTATAACCGAAAGTGATGCTTCCACTATAAGTAAACTTCATAGCATTATTAAGCATATTCGTCATAACCTGTGTCAGCCTGTTCCTCTCGATATTTACAGTACAGTCCGGCATTTCCGGTATATATCGGATGGGGACAGCTTCATTCTTCTGACGAAGCTGGGCAGATTCTTCTATCTCCTTAAACAATGCATTCAGATCTAAATCGGAAAATACAAATTCCAGCGTTCCGGACTCAATCTTAGAAAGTTCTAAAATATCTCCTACCAGCTGCAGCAACAGTGTATTATTATTCTCAATAATATTGATATATTCTTCTTTTTCTTCCGGCTCTTCCGCATCTGCCAAAATACTGGAGAAGCCGACAATAGCATTGAGTGGAGTACGTATTTCATGACTCATATTGGCCAGGAAAGCAGACTTCAGACGATTTGATTCTTCAGCTTTCTCTTTTGCCGTAATCAGATCTTCTTCCATTTTCTTTCGTCCAGTTATCACGAGAGAAGAACCTACCAAAGTTATCGGATTACCTTTTTCATCCCTCTTATCCACAGTGGCCTGAGCCTCAACCCATTCATAACGCGATATTCCATTCTTACGAACTATCACGCGATATTCTTCTCTGATCTTAGAAACATTACCTTCCGTCAACTCCTTATAAGCCCTCTTTACCCGGTCTCTGTCTTCCTTGCAAATTTTGGCAAAATATTGGTAGTCAGGAACGGAAAGTTGTTCCTCATTCATCATGCTATCATCATGGCTAAGCTCTACCGGACGGTTTACGTCACAAAGCATAGTACCTTTCTCCAAATCCCATTTCCAGGGAACGATATTAGCCACGTCCAGCGACATTGATAATTTATGATTAGCAGATCGTAACATCTGTTGTGTCTCGGCTAACTCGGTATTATCCACACAGAATACATCAATGTATCCCTTATGCTTAGAGGGTGTCAGAATTACATTGAAATAATTACCTATATTTTCGTAATAGTATTGGTATGAAAGCTCCTTCTGAGTAGAGTTGACCATACTGTAGAGATGACACATTCTTTCAAAGCCTTTCGGATCTGCTTCACTCCCTCTTTTACCAATCACCTCACCCATAGACTTGAAATATTTTTCGAAACGGGGATTTGCTTCCACTGTGATGTAGTCGACAATCTTTCCGGCAGAATCATAAACCAGCTGTTGCTTCAAATAAACGATGGGCATATTCTCAAACAAACTGTGATAGCTTGTCATCAGCTTTATCTGTTCGGCTTGCTTTCTTCTGCTCTTATACAACCACCACAACCACATCCACATAAATAAAATCAGAATTGTGGTAATTCCCAAAATGATACTATATTTGTGTTGCTCCCAGAAAGAAGGAGGCATCATATAAAAAACAGAATTGGGAGGGCACAACTTAGGTGATAATCCGGCTTCTGTAAGATCGTAATAGTTGAACATAGGAGCGGGAGTCCCACAATTCACCATATGAACACCTTTCACGTTATTATCAGCTAAAACGCCGGCAGTTATTTCTGTAATGTTCCTCCCGATTGTCTTCTCATCCAAAAAGTAACCACCTATCATACCATTCCGTTGCAATCCGGTATTGTCTAATGAAAAAATAGGTGAAGAAGAATAATAGCTGAGGATTCTGGAAATATTATTGGTCAATACAGCATTCCCTTTTTGAGCATTTTCCTGATACCATGAGCAAAAGAGAACGCCACTATTCTCCTCTGCATGGGCCAGTGAATCAGCCAATTCATCGGTAGTCATTTCACCGGCAACATAATCTTTTATTTCAAGCTCCGGAAAGTCTTTATTCACAATCTCTTTTAAATCCGAGCGAAACTGAGCACTTATGTAACGGGCATCCGACAAGAAGATAAGTTCATCCATTTCAGGCATCAGATTCTGCATTAACAGAACAGTTTCTTTAAGATAGGCAGGCACATGAAAGACAGTCAGCGACAGATTGCCTTGATAATCTGTCAAAGGTGTTCTCTCTTCCGCCGCAATGGCTCGCCTGTGCAAGTAGGCCTCTTGTGGACCTACATAATCCGTCTCGGTGCAGAGAATAACGGGAACATCTTTCCATTTATTTTCTATACTCTCTTTCAGCAAGCCCCAAGAGGCACTACCCAAGAGGACCAAGAGTTTCGGAGGATTGTCTGCATATTTTCCAAAGAGGTTTTCTTTGTATTCTGATAAATCTTCCACATTTTGCAGATGCATAAATTGCCCACCCATGTGTTCCACATCCACTACATAAGGAGAGTTTTTATGTTGATAAGAATTATAAATGGGGATAATAAAATCGTTACTCCAACGGGAAGATCCACTGTATGCATTGAGAATCAATATTCTATCTTCATTTCCGGGTTTAAATGCTGAGGAGACTTCGCCAAATACATTAACAGCATTCGAAAGAAAAACAACTAATATAATAAACACTCTGATTATTATTTGCAAATATTTCATCGAAATTACAGTTTAGTCTACAAGTGTATCCATTCTTTACCACACAAGGAACAAAAGGCCTACATCATAGAGAAATTAGATTGCAAAACTAATTAAAAATCAGAGAATTCCCAGTTTTTAGTAAAGAGATTTTTAAAGAGAATTGCGTATCTTCCATATTCTACGTACTTTTGAGAGCAGAAAATAAAAAAATCATGAAAATACTTCATACCAGCGACTGGCATCTGGGACATACACTATACAACTATGACCGCAGTCGCGAGCAACAAGCATTCCTAAAGCAACTAACCCGCATTGTGGCAGAAGAAATGCCGGATGCAATGGTCGTTAGCGGAGACATCTACCACTACTCCACCCCATCGGCAAGTACACAGAAGATGTACACGGACGGTATGCTCGAAATTCACAGGGCATGCCCCGAAATGACAATTGTAGTAACTGCCGGAAACCACGACAGCAGTTCGAAATTAGAGATAGACAGTAGTCTGTGGAACCATTTCGGTGTAAAGGTAGTAGGAAACATAGAACGAAACCAGGAAGAAGTAAATCTGGAAAAACACATCGTAGAAGTGAGAAACGACAGAGGAATACTAAAAGGATATATTATCGCCATACCTCACGTCTATCCGCAAAACTTCCCGATACTGGACACAGAAACACCTCGAGAAGAACGGCAGGCACGCTTTTTCCAAGCATTGCAGGATGAAGTAGAAAAAATGAATGCGGAAAGACTGCCTGTTGTATTGATGGCACACCTTTCCATAGAAGGCAGCGACCCAACCGGGCATGACGATACCGTAGGCGGAATAGAATATGTCCCTATCAGTGCAATGGGCGAAGGATACGATTATCTGGCACTCGGTCACATCCATTGCCCACAGAACATTAAAGGAAGTAGGTCTTGTGCACGATATTGTGGCGCTCCCCTGTCTGTCAGCTTCGACGAGACTTATCCACATTCTGTTTCCATTGTTGAAATACAAGGAGAAAAAGCACCTCAGATCAAAACAATTGAAATAGAGAATCCGATGCCACTCATCACGCTACCCAAGGAAGCTGTAGATTTTGAAGAAGCTATAAAACTGCTGGAGGAATACCCGGATGACAAACCGGCTTATATCCGCCTGAATGTTCTGATAAAAGATTACCTGGCGCCCGACTGCAACGAACGGGCATCGAGCGCGGTAAAAGGGAAAAACTGCAAATTCTGTTATATCAAGCCCAACCGGGAGAAGCGCACTTCAGAGGATGAAACCAAGCATATCTCTATTCAGGAAATGCAGGAAATGTCCCCATTGGAAATAGCAAAACTTTATTTTCAGGAAGCAGAAGGAGAAGAAATGGATGAGGAACTCTGCGAACTGATGAATAGCGTAGTACAAAAGGTAAAAGAGAAAAGCATTCTGCATTAATTCCCTATAATCTGTAGTGAATCATGAAACTTCAAAAACTGACTATAAAAAATCTGGCATCCATAGAAGATGCTGTGATCGACTTTGAGAATGGACCACTGAGCGAAGAATCCCTGTTTCTGATTTGTGGGGAAACGGGTGCCGGCAAAACAACATTACTCGATGCAATTTGCCTGGCACTCTACAATGAAACGCCGCGCATGGAACGGGCAGAAAACGAAAAGTACAGGGACATAGGGCAAACTTTTTCTTCCAAGAAAGAGGATGTGTCAATAAACGACAGCCGCCAATTGATGCGCAGAAATACCAACGAGGCGTGGACGGAACTAGAGTTCACCGGTTCAAACGAGATACCTTATACTGCCAAGTGGTACGTAGCCCGTGCACACCGAAAAGCATCGGGTGCCATTCAAGATGCAAAGTGGACATTAGAGAACCGGAAAACGAATCTCCAAATCACAAAGAAAAATGAAATAAAAGCCGAAATACAAGCAGCCGTAGGGTTAAGTTTCGAGCAATTCTGCCGTACTACTCTCCTGGCACAGGGAGATTTCACCAAATTTCTTCAGAGTAAGGAAAGTGAAAAATCGGATATCCTGGAGAAACTGACAGGTACCGGAATCTATTCTGAAATAGGTGCAAAGATTTACGCCATCACCAAAGAGAAACGCATAGAATATGAGAATCAGAACCAAAAACTGGAAGGTATCCATGTGCTGACTGATGAAGAGATAAACGAAATCTCCGAAACTACAACTACGCTAAATGCTGATATCAATGGAAATAACGTACAAAAGAGTAGAGCAGTCCTGAAACGTGACTGGTTGAAACGGTTTGCTGAACTGATCCTCACCCTAGAAAGCCAACAAAAGAACTGGGAAACGAAAAAGGAACAATTGCAATCGGATGACTTCCTGCAGAAAGAACTATTGATAAAAGACTGGAATAATACTGCAGATGCCCGTAACTGGTTATTTTCTCTCAAACAGCAACAACAGCAACAGAAAAAAGACAGAGAGCAAACTGAGAAATTGAAAAAGAGTTTCATCTACCTCAGTAGTGGCTGTTTCTGGTTGAAGGAAAATCTGAAAGAATTGCAAGCTAAATTAAAACTTGCCGAAGAGTATTTGCAGGCTCACGCCCCGCTCCTACCTATGTTCGAGCAAAGTCAGTCCATCGTTACAGATCTGAATGCTGTGCTCTCTGCTCACTCACGCATCGCTGCCTACGAAATACAAATAGCAGAATTGTCCCGGAAGCAGCCTGTCCAGGAACAGGAACGCACGAATAAGGAAAATGATTTCAACCGGAAAAACGAGGAAAATCAGATTAAGCAGCAAGAGATAAACTTATTGAATGCCCGGCTTGAATCCATGAATCGAAATGTACTACAGGAAAAGAAGAATGTATTGGAAACGGCTAAGGAAAAGTTGCTAAAAGCTCAAAATACCCTGATACTATTAGGAGAGAAAAAAGCAGCCCTGAACATAGCAGAAGAAAACCTAAAATCTCTGGAACTAAAGCTGCAAACCAGCAAAAAACAATACAAAGAACTGGAAAACAGGTTCGACACTAAAAAGAAAGCCTACGATGAGATCAAAATGCTCTACGACAAACAAAAAGAAGCTGTGGAAGAGTGGGCACAAGAAGCCCGTACCCGTCTTTCTGTAGGAGATATGTGTCCGGTATGTGGTCAAAAGATAGCATCACTCAGCAAGGATGAAGATTTTCAGTCTGTACTTGCCCCTATCTGGCAATCGCTGGAGACAAAAGAGAAAGAATACAAGGAAGCAGAACAAACTTTGAATAGTAACCGGACGGAGACCAGAACTTATGAGGATATGATAGCAGAGAGTCGTCTGGCAACAGATAAAGCCCGGAAAGGATATGAATTTATTCAAACTGAAGCTGAAGAAACATGCCGTCAGTGTAATATTCTAATAATCTCAAATGATACCAGAGATATCCTGGAAAGACAAATTCAAGAAAATAAACAGCACCTTGAAGACATCAATGCCAGATTGAACGAAGTACAAATCCTTTCCAACAATATCTCCCGATTGCAGTACTTAAAAGATGAACATCAGAAAATAGTGGAGGCCGCCCGAAATGCTTTCGATACTGCTGACAAGAATCTGACGAAACTGAAAAATGACATCACTAATAAACATTCGCTAATCGAAAGTGAAAAGGACATCATTCGCACCACACTGGAACGTGTCAGCCCACTTATTCTTTGGGAAGGATGGCAAACAGAATGGAGTACTGATCCTACCTCATTTATCGAACGCTTACAAAAGTCTACAGTACATTATAAACTGGCACAGGACAGGCAATCGGAATTAAAAACAACCATTTCCCTCATAGAGAAAGAGCTGGACAGTGTATCAGCAACGCAGAATCTGATCTGCACAGCATTTCCCGAATGGAAAAACCTGCCAATAAAGGAAAGGATGGAGATCAAAAATCTGGGAATGACATGGAATACCCTGAACTCTGAAGTCAGCGGATTGAAACAAAATATCTCATCTATCCGAAAAAACATCGACGAGCTGCAAGCCAACCTTACAGTGTTCTATACTATACATCCAGATATGAACGAAGTACGCCTCATAGCTCTTTCCTCCTACTCTAGCGAGCAAATAGAGAACTTGCGTATCGGTCAACAAAGGCTTAAAAACGAAGAAGTAGCCGCACAAACCGCTTTCAAGCTAACAACCAGACAACTGGAAGAGCACCAAAGCAAGAAACCGGAGATGGCAAAGGAAGAAAACCTTGAAAGTCTGGACAGCCTTATCATAGCTTTAGATGAGAAAATTGCAGTAAGCAATCAGGCCCTCATACGGCTGAAAATCCAATTGGAAGAAAACACCAAGAACATCGCCCGGATAAAGGACGAGAAGAAACGTGCGGACGAATTACGGGAAGTGTACTTGAAATGGGACCGTCTTTGCCATCACTTTGGTGACGAGAAAGGAAAGAATTTCCGAAACATCGCACAAAGTTTTGTACTGAAAGAGTTGCTCAATGGAGCAAATTTCTACCTGCAACATCTCACCAAGCGCTACGAATTGGAGTGCCAGGCTGGTTCACTCACTATCTTGCTACGCGATTTTTATCAGGGAGGCACACCACGTCCAGCCTGCACCCTGTCCGGCGGAGAGAGCTTTCTGGTATCTTTATCACTCGCCTTAGGACTCTCTGCCCTCAGCCGCCACAGCCTGTCAGTAGATACACTGTTTATCGATGAAGGATTTGGAACACTGAGCAGCGATTATCTGAATACAGTGATGGATACTTTGGAAAAGCTACACCAAATGGGTGGCAAGAAAGTAGGCATCATCAGTCATGTAGAAGGGCTGCGTGAACGGATCAAAACCCAAATTCAGGTAAAGCGAATCGATAATTCGAGAAGTGAGATTAAAATTTCGAATTATGAATTGTGAACTATAAATTATGAATGGCTGCGCAATCATCCGCACGGCAATTCATAATTTATAATTTAAAATTCATAATTACTATATTATTACCTATTTTTGTAGCAACTATTAATAGAAGAAGACAATGAAAAAGTTCATAAAAGGAGTCCGGTTTGCTCCTAAAAATTATTCCGACGAAGTAGAAGAAAAAATTCAGCACTATAAAAAGGAAGGCTACAAATTACCGTCACGCCATTTATTGCGTACTGAGGAGCAATTGGCAGGTATTCGTGAAAGCGCAAAAATCAATACTGCATTGCTGGATTATATCTCGGCAAATATCCGTGAAGGGATGTCGACAGCAGAAATAGATCATATGGTATATGAATTTACCACAGATCATGATGCCATTCCGGCCCCTTTCATGTACGAAGGTTTCCCTAAAAGTGTATGTACAAGCATCAATGATGTCGTATGCCATGGTATACCGAGTACCAAAGAGTTTCTGCGTAACGGAGATATTGTGAACGTGGATGTTTCGACTATTTATAAAGGATATTTCTCGGATGCTTCACGCATGTACATGATTGGAGAAGTGAAACCGGAACTGCAACGCCTGGTACAAGTGGCAAAAGAATGTCGTGACATAGGCGTACAGACAGCACAACCTTGGGCACGCCTCGGAGATGTAGGCGCAGCCATTCAGGAGCATGCCGAGAAAAACGGATATAGTGTAGTACGCGATTTGTGCGGGCACGGTGTAGGAATTAAGTTCCATGAAGAACCGGACGTAGAACACTTTGGCAAGCGCGGTACGGGAATGCTTATCGTTCCGGGAATGACTTTCACCATCGAACCGATGATAAATATGGGAACTTATGAAGTCTTCATTGATGAAGCCGACGGATGGACAGTCTGCACTGACGACGGGCTCCCCTCAGCACAGTGGGAAAGCATGATTTTGATTACTGAGAATGGCAACGAAATACTGACTGAATAAGCATGGATATTGTTTTCCTGATTATCGGACTCATCGTAGGTGCCGGCATAGGTTACTTAATAGCCGGACGAAAAAGTGCTGCCCTATCCGCACAACTGCAAGCCACCCACGAACGCGAGGAGTTACTGAATCGTACGGTAGAAGAACGGATTTCACGTGAAAAAGCCATAACAACCGAACGGCTGGCAGAGCAGGAAAAATCTTTCAATCTGAGATTGGCAGAACAACAGAAACAATGGGAAGAGCGCCTGAAATTGCAAGTAGAAGAAGCGGAAGCCTTACACAAACGTATGAGCACAGAGTTCGAAAATCTCTCCAACCGGATTTTCAAGAGTAAGGCAGAGGATTTTACTAAGCTAAATTCAGAACATCTCAACAATTTGCTCCGTCCCTTGGGAGAAAACCTAAAAGACTTCCGGGAAAAGGTGGAACAAGTGTATGACAAAGAGTCAAAACAACGTTTTTCTTTGGAAGAACGCATCAAGGATCTGGTAGAATTGAATAATCGCATCAGTGAGGATGCCAACAACCTGACCCGTGCTTTGAAAGGTGACTCCAAGATACAGGGTAACTGGGGAGAAATGATACTGGAACGCCTGTTGCAAGCCTCCGGGTTGATAGAAGGTGAACACTACTTCCGTCAGGAATTCCTAAAAAACGAGCAAGGTGAAATGCTGACCAATGAAGAAAGCGGTCAGAAAATGCAGCCGGATATTATTGTTAGGTATCCGGACGACCGGGAAATGATTATCGACTCTAAAGTGTCGCTAACTGCCTATGCTGCTTATAATTCGGCCGAAAATAAAGATGAAGAGACACACTGGCTAAAGGCACATCTGCAATCGGTACGAGCTCACGTCGATGAACTCAGTCAGAAGGATTACTCACATTATGACGCTAAAGCACCGGACTTTGTAATGATGTTTATTCCCACTGAAGCAGCCTATCTGACAGCCATTAAAGCGGATACTAATTTATGGGAGTATGCTTATAAAAAGAAGGTGGTATTAATGAGCCCTACCAATCTGATCAGCGCACTCCGCCTCTCTCTCGACCTCTGGAAACGGGAAAATCAAGTAAAGAACGTGCAGGATATCATCAAAAGAGGAACGTTGCTTTACGAAAAGATTGCCGGATTTACAGATACTTTCCTACGTATCGGCGACAGTCTGAACGGGATGCAGAGAGATTATGACAAGGCATACAACCAGCTCTCTGATGGCAACGGTAGTGTGGTAAGGCAAGCTGAACTTCTGCGTAACATGAGTCTTACTCCTAAAAAACGGATATCAGCAAGGCTGCTGCCTCAGGAAGAAGAATCAGAAGAAGAGGAAACCGAACCAATGAAATAGACATTCAAAATAAGATATATAAAACATGAAAATACTGAAAGACCGTATCCTGAAGGATGGGAAATGCTACCCGGGAGGCATACTGAAAGTAGACAATTTCATCAATCACCAAATGGACCCTATTTTGATGAAATCTATCGGTGTGGAGTTTGTCAGACGCTTTGCCTCTACCCCAATCAACAAAATTATCACAGTAGAGGCCAGTGGCATTGCTCCTGCCATCATGGTAGGTTATCTATTGGAACTACCCGTAGTTTTCGCCAAAAAGAAAAAGCCCAGTACCATGGAAAATATGTTGGTGACCTCTGTTTATTCTTTCACCAAACAACGCTCGTATGATGTATGTGTCAGTGAAGATTTTCTTCGTCCGGGCGACCGGGTACTCTTTATAGACGATTTCCTAGCCAATGGAAATGCAGCTAAAGGTATTATGGAGCTTGTGAAACAGGCCGGTGCCGAACTGGTAGGTATGGGCTTCATTATAGAAAAGGCTTTTCAACATGGAGGAGATGAACTGCGTGAGCAAGGTATACATGTGGAATCCCTGGCGATTATTGAAAGTCTGGATAATTGCGAAATAAAGATTAGATAAAAGTGTTTCATCATCTATTAACTTACAGCCGGCTTGTTGATTCATGAACAAATCGGCTGTAAATTAATAGCTGGGGTATATCTTAAATGCAGTAAAGCATTATTTATCGGATAAAGTTTTCCGAATAACTTCTTTCACATCTTGGACTATTCCCATAGTAACATCTTTATCAAACTTCAGTCCCACTGATAATCCAACGCTATTGGCAATCGTTTTGTAATCCTTTAGCTTTAATTCCAATTCCTGAAGAGAAGGATTCTTTATCACTGCGCTTATACCTCCTCTCGGATACAAAGATACTTCTATAGGTAAAAATACATCCGAAGCCGTCTTATATTTAGAACCGTAAACCTTAGGTTCTCCAAAAGAAACGAATATAGGAAGCAAACTATCCAAACGAGCCTCGGAAACTCCGCCCAATTCTTTGGAAATTTCTCCACGAACTTGTAGATAAGCCTCTTTTATGGTACGCAGATAAGAAGTGATAGCAGTGGATGATGAACCACGGTCGTACCTTACAAATAAGCCGGGAATCCATTTTTTGTCCGTATTCGCAACTTTCCGATACTCTTTCCTCAAGAGATCCTTAAGGCGGACTGACAAGGTTTCCACATCATATTCCTTAATCAACTCCTGATTCAGCATCATTTTATTATTCATGTTCACAAAAAAACTATGAAAAGTTCCCGTCGGGTTTTCAATCTGATACTCCTTCTTTCCACCCACAGCATCTTCTGCCTTACGCTCGAAAAATGCTTCCAACTGTTGCAATTCGCTCTCCTGAACCGGATTTTGTTTCACACTCACAGGCGTGTTTATCGCCTGTTCCATCGTTTTCTTCACTTCCGGTCGCGCAAAAGCATAAAGCGTTCCGGCAGCTACGGGCACAAAAAGCAATAGCTTCAAACGTGCCCAATTGTTTGTTCTTCTTTTTAACATCATAGTGATACGATTTTTAAGTTTGCTGTGATTGAATCCGCAAGCCATAGAGTAGAGCCTTGTACCCACGGATTTTTTCACTAACAAAAGTTGATATTCTGTTGCATCGATGCCATTATTAATAACGCCATTATCGGCTTCATACTCGTGCACTTCACGAAGTTCACGCATCAGGAGCCATGCGGCAGGATTGAACCAATGGAATATCAGGATACATTCCATCCAAAGTAAATCCAATGTATGCCTATGTTGCAGGTGCATTTGTTCATGCAACAAGATTTCTCCGGGATTCCGTTCATAATCTTCTTGTGACAGAACAATCATATTCCCCCAACTGAAAGAAACGATCTTCTCAGGGCAGATAATCAATTTATATTTCCCATAATTACAGGCGGAGTAACTATGAATGAGCCGGCGCATACGGACAGTAGAAAACAAAAGAAAGGTAAGTACAACCAAAGCTCCAATAAAATAGCAACCGCCTAACAGTAAAGTCACGGGGATAGCATGAATCACATTGGCATGATTTTCTTCTGTATCCTCTCCTTTCCCTGTCATAAAAAGGTTTGCTTCTCCTGACAAATGTTTTTCATCAACGCCTCCTTTTCTTTCAATATTCACTTCTTTTTCAGTCAATAAATGTCTTACGGCAGTTATCGGCAACTGCAAAGTTGTATATTGAGGAACATCTATTTGTAGCAATGGGAGTAATGTGCATGCCACTGTTCCCATCAACAGTAAATAACGGTTCGTACGAAACAGCGTATCTTTCCTGAAAAATAATCTGAACAGAAAGTACAGGATTGTCAGACATAAGGTAGCCTCAAATATATAAAACAAGATAGTTCCCATGATATTTTTATTTACTGGGTATGATTCTATTTTATCTGCTCGACTTTTTACTTTCTATTTCCGCGATCAACGCTTTTAACTCGTCTACCGACATACCTTCTTCTTCAATAAATGCAGATACGACATTGGTATAAGAGTTATTATAGTATTGAGCCACCACATCATTCAGTGCAGAACGCTTATATTCTTTGTCGGAAACAACCGCATAATACTGATACGTATTACCATAAGCCCTGTATTTCACAAATCCTTTGTCCTCCAGCCCTCTCACCAAGGTAGATACGGTATTATAATGTGGTTTAGGCTCCTCATAAAAGGCCAACAATTCACGAACAAACATCGGACCATGTTCCCAGAACATTTGCATGATCTCTTCTTCTTTGGCAGTTAATCGTTTCATAATCTTTTCAAGTTTACTTGGGTGAATGGCACAAAGATAGGAATTAGTTTTAAACAAACAACTAATTCTATTAGTTATTCAACTAATACAAGAAGTAGTTTAACTAATATTATTAGTAGATAGTCAATACACATTATTATATATGCGGATCAAGAGTTGAATCCTGTTCATTATTGCAGGATTATGAACACAATCCCACTCCTGATCCGCATAAATAATATTAAGTTTCAGAGGTTAAGCCGCCGCATCGCCACTTTTATCCCTTTTCGCTGCGAC
>PPYE01106575.1_pt1 | contig 31605 bp, 29 predicted proteins | sample 1559881 | NCBI WGS metagenome assembly PPYE01 (sample SAMN08240022, study PRJNA423297) | Human gut metagenome, whole genome shotgun sequencing project.
CCCCCCCCAACGCTCGTCTTCCTCTTTATGGCCATCGTGGGCATGAAAAAGCTGGCCTATTTCAGCCGCCTGCGCAGACTGCTGCGCGCCGCCAATGACTGGACCTGCGACCTGCCGTCGCTGGCCCGCAAGGCGCAGATCAAGCAGGAAACGGCCTATGCCACTGTGACGAAGGCTGTCGGCAGCGGCGACCTGCCCAATGCCGCCATTTCCGACGATTACAGCACGCTTTACCTGGACGATTCGCTCATGCCGACGGCGGCAAAGCCCGCCGCTGCGCCGCAGGCCGAACCTGCCGCACCCCTGACCGATGCCGAGCAGTTCCGCCGCGAGGGCATGGACTTTTTGAACTACTTAAAAGTCTGCCGCGGCAAGCTGGGCACCGATGCGGACGAAGAGCTTGCCGCAATGCAGAAAACCTGCGCGTCGATCATGGGCTTTGTCCACAACCACCCGGAGCAGCTGAATCGCGTGCGCCGCTTCCGCGAGTATTACCTGCCAACGACCCGCAAGCTGCTGGACACGGCGCAGGGCCTGGGCGATACGGACAGCGCGAACGCGGCGGAGATCCGCCGCGACATCACCGGCATCCTGCACACGCTGAACCAAGCGTATGAAAAGCTGTACGACACCCTTCTGCAGGACGTCAGCATGGACGTTTCCACCGAGATCGACACGTTGGAGGCTATGCTGCGGCAGGATGGTCTGACCCACGATTTTGAAGCTGATTTTAACACAAGGAGCTAAACTGTATGAATTATCCTGCGTGGCAACTGAAAAAGGCGGACCCCGCGGCGGAAACCTCGCTGGCCGGGGCCGGGTGCGGCGTACTGCTGCGCCGGGTGCTGGCCGCCCGCGGCTGCACGGACCCCGCCGCTGCGCAGGCCCTGCTGGGCCAGGGCGAACCGCTGAGCGACCCGTTCCTGCTCACCGATATGGACAAGGCTGTCGTCCGTATCCAGGAGGCCATCGAAAATGAGGAGCTCATGGTCATCTACGGTGACTATGACGTCGATGGCATCTCGGCCACGGCCATTTTGTACGAATGTCTCACCAGCCAGGGCGCACACGTCCGCTGCAAGCTGCCTACCCGCGGCTCCGGCTACGGTCTGACACGCGCGGCGCTGGAATCACTGGCGTCCAAGGGCTTCAAGCTCGTCGTGACGGTAGACAACGGCATTTCCGCCGTCGAGGAGGCCGCCTGCGCAAAGGAGCTGGGCCTTGACCTCATCATCACGGATCACCACCTGCCGGGCGACACGCTGCCAGACGCCATCGCCGTTGTCGACCCCAAGCGCCCCGACGACGAAAGCCCGTTCAAGGACCTGTGCGGCGCGGGCGTGGCGTTCAAGCTCTGTGCCGCGCTCGAGGGCTGCGACCCCGCCGAGCTGTTGGAAATGTACGGCGAGCTGGCGGCGCTGGGCACGGTGGCCGACGTCATGCCGCTGGTGGGGGAGAACCGCACGATTGTCCGCGAGGGTCTGTCCCTTTTGCAGGACACGATGCGTCCCGGCCTGCACGCGCTTTTGGAGAGCGCCGGCTGCGGCGGCAAGCCCGTCACGGCGGACACGGTCAGCTACAGTTTGGCCCCGCGCCTGAACGCTGCGGGCCGCATGGACAACGCCGCGGTAGCGCTCAAGCTGCTGCTCTGCGGCGACGAGGATCAGGCCACCGGCATAGCTGAACGCCTGGCCGAGATCAACACCGAGCGCCAGCAGACCGAACAGCAGGTCTTTGCCGCTGCTTTGCAGGCGTTGGAGGCCGACCCCGCCCGCACCCGGGACCGCGTGCTCGTCGTCAGCGGCGAGGATTGGCACCCCGGCGTCATCGGCATCGTGGCGGCGCGGCTCATGGAGCGGTTCAGCCGCCCGGTCATCGTCATCTCGATGCACGAGGGCGAGGGCCGCGGCAGCGGGCGCGCACCGGACCCGTTCGACCTGCACAGTGCGCTTGCAGACTGCGCACAGTATCTGACGCGGTTCGGCGGCCACGCCGCCGCGGCGGGCGTTGAGATAGAGGAAGAAAATCTTGCCGCGTTCCGGCAGACCATCAACGCCTGGGCCGCGGCCCACGCCGCCCCGCCCGAGGCCGTCAGCCTGCGGCTGGACGCCGCCGCCACGCTGGGCGAGCTGAATCTGGAAAACGTCGGCGAACTGGCCCGTCTGGCACCCTTTGGCCGCGAAAACCCCACGCCCGTGCTGCTGGTGCAGCATGCCTTTGTGGACGGCATCTGGCCGATGGGCGCGGAGGGCCGCCACACCCGCATCCGGCTGCGGCAGGGCAGCGACACGCTGTTTGCGTCGAGCTTCGGCATTGCGCCGCAGGCGTTTGCCTATCCCGTCGGCAGTGAGGTGGAGGCCGCGCTCGAGGTCTCGATCTTCAACGGGCGCAGCGGGCCGATGGTGTCCGCGCACCTCAAGGCTATCCGCCCTGCAGAGTTGGGCAATACTCCCAGTGAACAGGCCGCGTGGTTTGAAGCGTTCCGCACCGGCGGCAGCCTCGACGCGGCCCGCGCCGCCGCGCTGCTGCCGGCCCGCGCCGACACGGTATCGCTCTACCGGCGTATCCGCGGCGGGCATGTGGCCGCGGCGGATCTGCAGCCGGTTTTTGCGGCGGAGGGGCCGCAGAACACCGGCAAAACGCTGGCAAGCCTGACGGCGCTGCAGGAGCTTGGCCTCATTGAGGAGCAGGAGGGCCGCTGGCTGCCCGTGCCCGTGACGGCCAAGCAGGACCTGGCCAGTGCGCCGGTACTGCAAAAGCTGGCGGAGCTGGCAAAACAGGCATGAGCGCCCTACAGAATGCCCGAAAAAGCGCTGTGCAAGACAGATAGAAAACGGAGAGGGGAACGGACTATGGAAAACACGAACGTGCAAGAAGTAAAAATGCCCATCACCTATGACGATCTGAAAAAGAGTCTGGTTGACAGCGGCCGTCCCTATGATTTTGCTATGATCGACCGCGCCTACGCGCTGGCCGAAAAGGCCCACGGCGAGCAGCGCCGCCGCAGCGGCGAGCCGTACATCTGCCACCCGCTTTCGGTGGCGCAGATTTTGGTGGAGCTGGGCATGGACAGCGAGAGCATTGCCGCGGCCCTCATGCACGATGTGGCCGAGGACACGCCGGTCACGGTGGCCGAGATCAAGCAGAAGTTCGGCCCCGAGGTCGCGCTGCTCGTTGACGGCGTCACCAAGCTGACCCAGATCAAGTTCTCAAATGTCGAGGACCGTCAGGCCGAGAACCTGCGCAAGATGCTGCTGGCCATGAGCCAGGATGTCCGCGTCATGATTATAAAATTGTGCGACAGACTGCACAATATGCGCACCGGCGACGCCTGGCCCGAGCAGAAGCGCCGCGACAAGGCTCTGGAAACGATGGAGGTCTATGCCCCCATCGCGCACCGCCTCGGAATTTCCAACATCAAGGAGGAGCTCGAGGACCGCAGTCTGCACTACCTTGACCCTGTCGGCTATGAGACGATCCGCGACCTGCTGAATAAGCACGGCGACGAGTTCCTGCATCAGGTCTGCCATACGATTGCCAGGCACCTGTCCGAAAACGGCATCCAGAAGGCGACCATCCGCCACCGCGTCAAGAGCATCTACGGCATTTACCGCAAGATGTATATGCAGAATAAGGATTTCGAGGAAATTTATGACATTTACGCTGTGCGTATCATCCTCGACAACGTCCCCGAGTGCTATACCGCGCTGGGGTTGATCCACGATATGTACCACCCGCTGCCCAACCGCTTCAAGGACTACATCTCGACCCCGAAGCCCAACGGCTACCAGTCCCTGCACACAACGGTCATCGGACGCGAGGCCATCCCGTTTGAGGTGCAGATCCGCACCTGGGACATGGACCGCATGGCGGAGTACGGCATCGCCGCGCACTGGAAGTACAAGGCCGGTATCACGGGCAGCAACGACAAGCTGGACGAGCGCCTGGCCTGGGTGCGCCAGCTGCTGGAAAGCCAGCGCTCCAGCGCCGACGCCACGGATTTGCTCAGCGACATCAAGAGCGACCTGCTGCCCGAGGAAGTGTTCGCCTTCACGCCGCGCGGCGACGTCATCAACCTGCCCGCGGGCGCGACGGCCATCGACTTCGCCTACGCGATCCACTCTGCTGTCGGCAACAGAATGATCGGTGCGAAGGTCAATAACCGCATCGTGCCCATCGACCACAAGGTCCAGACCGGCGAAATTATTGAGATCATCACCGGCTCCGAGAACCGCGGCCCCAGCCGCGACTGGCTCAACATCGTCAAGACGAGCGAAGCCAAAAACAAGATCCGCAACTGGTTCAAAAAGGAACGCCGAGAGGAAAATATTCAGGAGGGCCGCGATGCGCTTGAGCGCGAGATGCGCCGCAACCTCATGACGCTGACCGACGAGCAGCACGACGTCTTTATGGAGGCGCTGGCCCGCCGCAACCGCTGCAACAGCGTGGAGGAAATGTACGCGGCCATCGGCTACGGCGGCCTGCAGATCTCCCGCATGCTGCCCAAGCTCAAGGAGGAGTACACCAAACTGCAGGCTACCGAGCCGAAGCCGGTCACGGTGGAGCTCAAGCGGATGCATTCCTCCGACGGTGTCATCGTCGAGGGCATCGACAACTGCCCCATCAAGTTCGCCAAGTGTTGCTCTCCGCTGCCGGGCGATGAGATCATCGGCTTTGTCACCCGCGGCTTCGGCGTGTCTATCCACAAGCGTGACTGCGCCAACGCCCGCGAGAGTATGCGCCACCCCGAGAACGCAGACCGCTGGGTCCGCGCCTACTGGGACGAGGCGGAGAAGGAAAACTACAAGGCTACGTTGGATATTGTTTGTATGGACCGCGCGAACCTCGTCTCTGACGTGGCACTGGCACTGGGCGATATGCGCGTGCCGATCTACTCTCTGACGGCTCGCGCCGCCGAGCAGGGCCGCGCCCGCATGGGCGTGACCGTCGGCATCACCAACACCGAGCACCTGAACAGCGTCGTGGCAAGACTGAAAAAAATCAAGGACGTTGTGAGCGTGACGAGGAACTGAGCGCTCTTGGCCCCCTCTGTGGGGGGTGAGGCAAGGACACCGTAGGGGCGGATTCCATATCCGCCCGCAGACCTTGCCACAACCGCACACGGCCACGGGCGAGCAATGCTCGCCCCTACCCCCTCGTTTTGCAGGAATATACAAATAAGGAGATTTTCCTATGCGAGCAGTCATCCAGCGCGTCACCCGCGCAAGCGTTACCGTCAACGGGGGCGAGCCCCGGGCCATCGGGCCTGGCCTTGTCATCCTGCTGGGCGTGCGCGATACCGACGACAGCGCCATTGTGCCCAAGCTGGCCGAAAAATGCGCCCACCTGCGCATTTTTGAGGACGAGGACGGCAAGCTGAACCGCAGCGCCGTCGAGTTGGGCTATTCGGCACTCGTTGTCTCCAACTTCACGCTCTACGGTGATACGTCCAGGGGCAAACGCCCGAGCTTCATCCATGCCGCCAGGGGCGAGCTGGCCGTGCCGTGCTATGAAAAATTCCTCGAGGAGATGAGCCATCAGGGCCTTAAAGACCTGCAGCACGGGGAGTTCGGCGCGGACATGAAGATCGACCTTGTGAACGACGGCCCCGTCACCATCGTCATCGACACCGACGAGTGGAAAAAGTAAGCATAATTTAAGGGAGGACGCAATGAACATCCAGCATATCCACGGCGTTCCGCCGCTGTACACGAATACCTTTTTAATTATCACGAACGCGAAGCACGGCATCCTGATCGATGCCGCCGCCGAGCCGGGCGTCTATCTGAAGGCGCTCGACGAGGCCGGTGCGACGCTGACGCACATCCTGCTGACCCACGGCCACTATGACCATGTCGGCGCGGTGGCCGCGCTGAAAAAGGCGACGGGCTGCAAGGTCTATATGGACCCGGTTGACGCGCAGGGCAGCCAGCTGCTGCCGATGACGCCCGACGTCCTCACCGACAACTGGCCCGCGAACGACGAGCTTACCATCGATGAGCTGACGTTTAAAATCTATCACACGCCCGGCCACACCGGGGGCGGCGTCTGCCTGTCCTGCTACGGGCTGCTGTTCAGCGGTGACACGCTGTTTGCAGGCTCCTGCGGACGGACGGATTTCCCCGGCGGCAGCATGCAGGAGATGGCAAAAAGCCTGTCCCTGCTGGCAGAGCTGCCGCTGCCGGATGCAACAAAAGTCCTGCCCGGACATGAGAGCTTTTCCACCCTCGGGCAGGAGCGCAGCACCAATCCTTACATGAATGGGGCATGGTACTAATGCAGATTATTTTACGCGGCCCCGCAGCGGGCTATGAGGCCGAACACACCGCACGGCTGTTTTTCCCCGACGCAGAGAAGGCGGAAAATCTGCCGCAGGACAGTGATTTTGTGCTGGCACAGAGCCATCTCTGCACCGACACGATCCTGCTGCGCCTGCACGGCAGGCTATCCTGGAAGATCGCCCTGCGCCCGCAGGGCGCAGACCCAGAGTACACGCTCTGCCGCCTTTTGTACACGCTGCTGGGGGAGGTCACCGGCAGCACGCCGCCCTGGGGCATGATGACCGGCGTGCGCCCGGTGCGCATCATTCACGACATGCGCGCAAGCGGTGCCACGGAGGATGAGATCCGCGCACGGTTCCTTGACCACTTTGCCTGCACACCGGAGAAATTCGCGCTGGCCCTCGGCATTGCCGACCTGCAAAAGCCGGTGCTGGACGCCGCTGACCCGATGGATTGCAGCGTCTACGCGGGCATCCCGTTCTGCCCGACGCGGTGCAGCTATTGCAGCTTTGTCTCCCGCACGGTGGGGGACAAGGCGACCCGCGCCCTCGTCCAGCCCTATGTGGACAAGCTCTGCGCGGAGCTGACCGCTATCCGCGAGACCGCGGACCGCTGCGGGCTGCATATCCGCACGTTCTACATCGGCGGCGGTACGCCGACGAGTTTGTCCGCCGCGCAGCTCGAGCAGCTTATGTCCCACATTGCCAAAACGTTTGATTTAGCGAAGCTGGACGAGTACACCGTCGAGGCGGGCCGCCCCGACTGCACCGACGCCGAGAAGCTGCGCATCATCAAAAGGTACGGTGCTACACGCATTTCTATCAATCCGCAGACCTTTTCGGATCAGGTGCTGCAGAACATCGGGCGCCGCCACACCGCGCAGGACATCATTGACTGCTTTGCGGCGGCCCGCGCGGCAGGGCACAAAAACATCAACATGGATCTGATCGCGGGTCTGCCGGGGGATACCGTCGAGGGCTTTGAGGCCAGCCTGCGTCAGGCCATCGCGCTGGACCCCGAAAACATCACGGTCCACACGCTGACCCTCAAGCGCGCGTCCAACATCGTCGTGGAGCACCGCGCCGCCGACTACGCCGATGTGGCCGCCATGCTCGGCAAATGCAGCCTGCTGGCCGACGCCGGTTACCGTCCGTACTATATGTACCGCCAGAAGGGCACGCTGCAAAATCTGGAAAACATCGGCTGGGCCAAGCCCGGTTTCGAGTGCCTCTACAATATTTATATAATGGAGGAGGTCCACACGATTCTGTCCGCCGGTGCGGGCGGCTCCACCAAGCTCGTCATTCCGGGGCAGCGCCGCGGCAAGATTGAGCGTATCTTCAACTTCAAGTATCCGACAGAATACATTGACCGCTTTGCGGAACTGCTGGACCGCAAAAAGGCCGTGGAGGATTTCTATGCACGTTACACATCGCAAACGCTTCGTCAGCCGTGACCTCGTCGCGCTGGCGGCCCGCCGCCCGCAGGAGCTGGCCGCTCTGAGCGAGGCCCACTACCATGACCAGATCGAGAGCATCGCGGACGAGGTGCTGGCCGCGGGGCAGCGCATTGTCATGCTGACCGGTCCGTCCGCCGCGGGCAAGACGACGTCCGCGCACAAGATCGCTGACGCTATCGCCGCCCGCGGGCACCGCAGCCAGGTCATCAGCCTTGACGATTTCTACATCGGGGAAGGGAAATACCCCAAGCACCCGGACGGCAGCGACGACTACGAGAGCCTGGAGGCGCTTGACCTTGAAAGGCTGCACGCCTGCCTGAAGGCACTGTACAAAACGGGCGTTTGTGACGCACCTGTGTTTGATTTCACGATTCAGCGGCCCAGCGGCACCCAGCGCATCGACGCGCGGGACGGCGTGGTCATCATCGAGGGACTGCACGCACTGAACCCCGCCCTGACCGAGGAGCTGCCCGAAGATGCAGCACTCTGCCTGTACGCGGGTCTGCGGGAGGAATACGCTGACAGCCGCGACGCGCGCTGCCTGGCCACGCGGGACATCCGCCTGGCACGCCGTTTGGTGCGGGACTGCCTGTTCCGCGGCCACGGCGCAGCGTTCACGCTGGGGCTGTGGGGCCACGTCTGCGCGGGCGAGGACCGCTATATCAAGCCCTACAAGCCCCGCGCCAATCTCCTGCTGGACACGACCCATACCTACGAGGTCTGCCTGTGGCGTACCGTGCTGGACGCCATGCCGGCAGACCCGGCGCTGACCGCCACCCAGGCGCGCCAATTGGCCGCCCTGCGGGAAAAATTTGCGGCGTTCCCGGCGCTTGGCACCGAGCTGGTGCCCCAAAACAGCATGCTGCGGGAGTTTATCGGCAAATAATCCCGCACAATTCACGGAAAATATACATTTGCGCGTTGCAAACCGCACCGCAATGGGCTATAATAGACCTAAATCGCACGGCAGAACTGCCGCGACAGGGCTAAAGAAAGAGGTGCTTAACTATGTTTGAACTGGATATTGAGATGCTGAAGGAGCAGGGTCTGCAGTTGGTGGATTCCGCCAAAAAGACCGCACAGGATCTGGCAGATAAGGGCAAGAACAAGCTGGATCTTCTGAACCAGCAGGCGCGCTTGTCCAAGGCGCAGCGTCAGCTCGGCGCATTGGTCTACAGCCTGCACAAGGCCGGTGAGGAGAACCCCGCCCTGGTCGAGAAGTATATCGACGCCGTGGCTGAGGTCGAGAAGGCCATTGAGGAGATCAAGGCCAACATGACCGACGACGAGCGCGCCGAGGTCGAGGCCCAGGAGACCGCCGAGAACACCGAGCCCGAGGCAGCCCCCGCCGAGGACGAGGAAATCGAGGAAGAACCCATCCAGCTGTGCGGCGAGACCAAGACCTGCCCCGTCTGCAAGGCCGAGGTCGACGGCGACGCCCTGTTCTGCAACCACTGTGGTGCTCAGCTGTAAAATACGGCAGAACGAAGCTTTTGCAGGAGAAACGCTGCCAACACTTGACAAATCCTGCGATATGTGTAAAATGAAGCGTATTGCATTTCTGCCCAAGCGGAGAGGTCTATGAACGCATACCCTGAAAAACAGCACTACACGGCGGACGATCTGGCCGCAATCATTGCGATCCTGCGTGACCCGGACAACGGCTGCCCGTGGGACAAGGTGCAGACGCACCGGTCCATCCGGATGAATTTTCTGGAGGAAGCCTACGAGGCTGTGGATGCCATTGACCTCGACGACCCAGAACTCCTGTGTGAGGAGCTGGGGGACGTGCTGATGCAGGTCGTCTTTCATGCGCAGATCGAGCGGGAGGCCGGGCATTTCACCTTTGCAGAGGTCTGCGACGGTGTCTGCCGCAAGCTGCTTGACCGCCATCCGCACATTTTTCGTGGGGACGAGAGCATAAAAGACTGGGATTCGCTCAAGAATAAGGAAAAGGGCCGCCTGACACTGGCCGATGACCTGGAGAGCGTGCCCGGTGCGCTGCCTGCGCTGATGCGTGCCGCTAAGCTGCAAAAGCGCGCAGCCCGCTGCGGCGTGGAAACAGCAGCCGCACCTGCGGACATCGCCGCCGCAGCCGAGACCGCCGTCTCCGCTGTGGACAAGGCCGTGGCAGAGCAGGCAGTGGGAGAGCTGCTGTTTACCGCTGCCGCGCTGGCGCGCCAGGCGGGTGTTGACCCCGAGCAGGCGCTGCAGAAGCGCAATGCCGCGTTCCTTGCAGAGCATACAGGCCGCGCGGAAAACCAGGAGAGCTAAGAAGTGAGCCGAGCGGACGGAGATTTCCGCAGCCGCTTTTTGCTGATATAATACTTTGGAGGTATAATACTATGACGAAAGTTGAACTGATCGCCGCTGTTGCGAACGATGCGAACCTGACCAAGAAGGATGCCGAGGCTGCTGTCAACAGCGCCCTGAACGCCATCACCGCCGCCCTGAAGGACGGCGACAAGGTCACGCTGGTCGGCTTTGGCACCTTTGAGGTCCGCGAGCGCCCCGAGCGCAAGGGCCGCAACCCCCAGACCGGCGCCGAGATCACCATCGAGGCTTCCAAGCTGCCCGCCTTCAAAGCCGGCAAGGCTCTGAAGGACGCCGTTCAGTAACTTAAAACGGAACCCGGTCCGCCCCGTCACAGCCTGCGACGGGGCGGTTTTGTATGAGTGAAAGGAAAAATCATGCGTCTGGACAAATATTTAAAGGTCAGCCGCGTCATCAAGCGCCGCACCCTCGCCAATGAGGTCGCCGACGCCGGGCGCGTGCTGGTCAACGGCAAGCCCGCCAAGGCCAGCTACACGGTCAAGATCGGCGACATCATCGAGGTCACCTTCGGCAACCGGCCCGTCAAGATCCGCGTCCTCTCCGACGTCGAGCAGAAGGGCAAGGACGTTGCGCGGGAGATGTTTGAGGTGATCGAGGGGTAAACGCCCAGAGCCCCTCAGCCCGGTTCTACTTTCCCCTCCGCCTGCATACATTACCATTGTAAACAAGCAGGGGAGGAACCGCCATGCCGGAAACAAAATTGGAGTCGCGCACACCCCGCGCGGCTGACACCGCCCAGCCCCAGCCGAAAAGCCACGGCCTGGCGCTGAAGGACCGCCGCCATCTGGCTGTGACCGGCGTCATCCGGGTCATCAGCTGCGACGAAAACGCCGCTGTGCTGGAAACGCCGCTCGGCAACCTGACCGTCGGCGGGCAGGAACTGCAGATCGGCGAGCTTTCCACCCAGAGCGGCCAGGTGCAGCTCTCCGGTAAGATCGAATACCTGCAGTATGCCGAGAACCAGCAGTCCGGCGGCAGTCTGCTGGCGCGGCTCTTTCGGTAAATGGCCCCGTCGCCCGCGCCGTGGGCCGTGCTGGGGGATGTGCTGTGGTGCTTAGGGCTCGGCTGCCTGCTCGGGGCCGCGCGGGATGCTGTGCGGCTGGCACTCGGGGAGGGGCCGGTGCGGTGCTTTTTCCGGGACATAGCCGTGTTTGCCGCGGCGGCGGTGCTTGTCTGCGGGTTTGCCGCCGGGGCCAGCGCGGGCGGTCTGGCCCGCTGGTATATGAGTGCCGCCGTGCTGCTGGGGTCCGTCAGCTGGCGGTGGGCGGTGCAGCCTGCCGTGCACCGCGCGGCGGCAGCGCTGGCGGAGCTGGCGTGCAGACCGCTGCGGCTTGTACACAAAATGCTCGTCAGGCCCGCACAAATGCGCTTACAAGCGGCCCAAAGCCGCCGCCGCGCCTGCCGCAAAGCAAAAAAATCTGCTAAAATCAAAAAATCCGCCGAAAAACGGTTGCAAAAACCGTCGAAAGTATTATATAATTAGCCATACGTAGTAATGTGCATGTCTTGGAAGGGGGCATCCCAGATGAGAAAACGCAGCGGGCTGTCCCGCACCCAGTTTCTGGTGCAGTGGGTCGTACTTCCAGTGCTGGTCATCGTAAGCGCCGCTATGTTTGTAGGGCTGGTCAGGAACCAGGTCTCCATCGCGGCCAAGCAGCAGGAGCTGCAATCGCTGAAGAACCAGCTGGCGGCACAGGTCACGGAAAATGCCGAGCTGTCCGGCACGCTCGACCAGGGTGAGGACGCCATCATTGAGCGCTACGCCCGGGAGCAGGGCTACGCCAAGCCCAATGAGCGCGTCTTTGTGGACATCAGCGGCAAATAACATCGTTTTCAGCGGGGAAGCTTTGCGGCAGCCCCCTGTAATAAATTACATTTTAAAGGGGTATCATAGTTTGGCATTACAAGTTGGGGATATTGTCGAGGGCAAGGTCACTGGTATCAAGCCGTTCGGCGCGTTCGTTTCTCTGCCGGAGGGCAAGACTGGTCTTGTCCACATCTCCGAGGTTTCTTACGAGTTTGTGCAGGATCTTTCTGCTGTGTTGAGCGACGGGCAGACGGTTTCCGTCAAGGTGCTTTCCATCGCACCGGACGGCAAGATCGCCTTGTCCATCAAGCGCACCCAGCCCGCACCGGAACGCGCACCGCGCCAGCCGCACGGTGAGCGCAGCGGCAACGGCGGTGATCGCCGCCCGGCCCCGCGCCCCAAGCGCGAGGAAAAGCCCCGCGTGTGGCAGCCCAAGCCCGCCGCCCCCCAAGGCGAGATGAGCTTTGAGGACATGATGGCCCGTTACAAGACCCGCAGTGAGGAGAAGATTGCAGACCTCAAGCGCGTGACGGAGAACCATCGCGGTGGATATTCCCGCCGCCGCGGCTGATTTGGCCGCAGAAACCACAGTACGAACGGCCCTATCCTGACGGCTGTCAGCCGCCGGGCTGGGGTCTTTTTGCAATTTTAGAATGTAGGGGCGGTCATTGACCGCCCGCGGGCGAGCAATGCTCGCCCCTACAAAATAACCGGCACATCAATAAGAAAGGACACCTATGTCTACACTTTATACCATGGTCGCGCCCTGCTTTTTCGGCACGGAGTCGACGCTGAATTTTGAGGTCAAGCGTCTGGGCGCACAGAACATCCAGGTCACCGATGGCCGCGTGGCGTTCCAGGGCGTGGCGGATGTTATCGCCGCCGCCAACCTGAACCTGCGCACGGCGGAGCGCGTCCTGCTGCTGCTGGCCACCTACAAGGCCACGACGTTTGACGAGCTGTTCGACGGCTGCTACAACATCGCGTGGGAGGACCTGCTGCCTGCCAACGCGGCGTTCCCGGTCAAGGGCTCGAGCCTGTCCAGCCAGCTGTCCAGCGTGCCCGCCTGCCAGAGCATCGTCAAAAAGGCCATCGTCAAGCGCCTGATGCACGGCCACAAGGTCGGCACCCTGCCCGAGGACGGCGCACTGTACAAGGTGCGCTTTGCCCTGCGCAAGGACACCGTGGAAATTTACCTCGACACCTCCGGCGACGGCCTGCACAAGCGCGGCTACCGCAAAAACGCGACGCTGGCCCCCATCAAGGAGACGCTGGCCGCCGCCATTGCCGACCTGGGCCGCGTGCGCCGCGACTCCCTCGTGCAGGACCCGTTCTGCGGCTCCGGCACGCTGGTCATCGAGGCTGCACAGAAGGCGCTGAACCTGGCCCCCGGCCTGCGCCGCCGCTTTGCCGCCGAGCACTTCGACTTTGTGCCCGCCGACATCTGGGCCGAGCAGCGCCAGAAGGCCCTGGACGAGGTCCGCAAGGACGCTGCGTTCGAGGGCATCGGCTACGACATTGACCCCGCCGCCGTGGCACTGGCCAACGCGAACGCCAAGCTGGCGGGCGTGGGGGACCGCTGCCGCTTTGAGGTCGCCGACGTCAGGGAATTCCGTGCACTCGACAACGCCACCGTCCTGACGAACCCGCCCTACGGCGAGCGCCTCGGCGACGCATCCGAGGCCGCAAGCCTTGCCAGAACGCTGGGCCAGGTCTGGCAGGCGCACCCCGCGCAGGGGCTCTATGCCATCACCGCGGACGCCGAGTTTGAGCAGCACTTTGGCAAAAAGGCCGCGCGCCGCCGCAAAATTTACAACGGCATGATCCCGTGCCAGCTCTATATGTACTTTGAGCAGCCCAAGCGCGAGAGGAAGTAAGCGATGGAAGACCTGAAACTTGCGATCCTCATTGATGCGGACAACATTTCGCCCAAGTATGTCAAGGTCATTCTTGACGAGGCCGCGACCTTCGGCGTGGCCGCCTGCAAGCGCATCTACGGTGACTGGTCGGATGTGCGTCTCAAGAGCTGGAAGGACGCGCTTTTGAACAACTCTATCATCCCCATCCAGCAGTATAGCTATACGACGGGCAAAAACGCGACGGACTCCGCCATGATCATTGACGCCATGGACCTGCTCTACGGCGGCAATCTGGACGGCTTCTGCATCGTCTCGTCGGACAGCGACTTTACGCGGCTGGCCGCCCGTCTGCGTGAGGCCGGAAAACTCGTCATCGGTATGGGCGAGAGCAAAGCGCTCGGCCCCTTCGTCAAGGCGTGCGACCAGTTCAAATACCTGGATCTGATCCTCGACCACGGCGAGACCGACGACACCGCACCCGCAGCCCCCGCCGCCGAGGCCGCCGCCCGCGCCAACGCCGGGGATGACACGGCCATCAACCGCGATTCCATTGGCCGCATCATCCACGGCCTTATTGATGAAATGGACGACGGCACGGGCTGGGTGCGCACCTCCCGCGTCGGTGACCAGCTCATCAAGCGCTACCCGGACTTTGACGTGCGCAACTTCGGCTCCAAGAGCCTGAACAAATTTCTGGCATCCCTGCCGGAGCTCGAGGTCGAGGAGCGCATTCTGGCAAACGGCAACCCCATCCAGTTTGTCCGTGTGAAGCCTGTACCGAAGCCGGTCAAAAAGCCTGCGCCGCGAAGAACGGCAAAGCGCACAACGCGCAAAAAGAAGTAAGGGAGAGATTCGTCTCTCCCGCCAGACTGCCGAAAAAGGTGCGTTCACCCCTTGGCCCCCTCTGCGAGGGGGCTCCGCCCACAGGCGGTGGGGGAGAGAACTGTACGGTTGCCCGATGCAAACCGACCACCGCAAAGCAACAGCCCCGGACACATCACGTGTCCGGGGCATTTTTTATTTTAACGTCCCAAAACCAGAAAATCCTGACTGACCCAGCCAAATTTACGTCCGTATTTGATAAGCGCCCAGCCGGGGGCAGTGCTCAGGGCGCCGTACAGGCGCACCTGTGCGGAATCGGAAAGCTTGTCGAGAATGTCGTATTCCAGCCCCGGCCCGGTACGCACGTTTAGACGCTCACCGGCAGTATCCACCGAGAAAAATACAATATCCGTCCGTGTGGGCCGCGTGTCGGGTGCGACAATGCTTTCCGGCAGGTCGTCCAGCGGGTCGGGCTTCGTCACGCCGGGAATAGAATATTCGTGCCAGCCGTCGCCCAGCCTGACCCAGGCCGTGCCGCCGTCCCACACAAGGCCGTCATACGCGCAGGGGACAAATTCTGCTCCCGTGGAATCCAGCAGACCGAACTTTCCGTCCCGGCTCACCGGCGCATAGCCGTTCAGAAGCGGGGCGGCGCGGCGGTAGACCAGGGGTTCCTCTGTGTAATAGTCTGGGGCATAGACGCTGTCATAGCAGGGTTCTGTTACCTCGCGCCCGGCAGTGTCCAGATATACCCATTTGCCGTCGCGCTGGGCGGGGGCCAGCGGTGCATCAAAGAAAAAATCTGCGGCTGTATAAATGGAATCGTTGGCGGCAGTGCCGTCTATATAGCGGTAGGCGTATTGCCCATCGCTGACAAAATAATACCAGTCGTCGCTCTCGCGGTGTATTGTACCGCCGCAGGTGGGCACAGGGCCGTTGGCGCTGCCGCTGTACCGCAGCAGATCATCCTCTGTCGGGGCGCTGAACTCGCCCGGGCCGAGGCTGCCGCTGTATATGGACACAGTATGCTCCTGCAAATAGACAAATTCCAGATAGCCGTCGCCGTCGTGCCCGTCACAGATCACACCATCGCCGCAGGCTTGCAGCTGACGGGCATATTCCTTTCGCAGCGCGTCGGCAGCCTCCCACGAAAGACCGTTTGTGTAGTCATGCCAATGGCGGTTGCCGAGACCACATTCAAACAGCGGCTCCGGCGCGCGGCAGGGCAGAACCTCACTGCCGTCGCTGCGCATCAGGCCCCACTTGCCGTCCTTGCACATCGTGTAGTATTCGACCTCGGGGTAGGACTGCAATTCCCGAGAATAGCGGAGGAGCCGTATATCATCGTAGGCCAGCACCGCTGCGCCGGTCTCCACGAGTCCCTGCGGCGGCTGCACAGCGTCAGCGGTGGGTGCGGGCGTCGCCGCGACCTCGGCTGTTCCGGCGGGCTGCGGTGTCCCGGCAGTCTCCGCAGTTCCGGGCAGAGGGGCAGCCATGGATGGCACAGCCGCCGAGAAAACCGCCCCGGCGGCACAGCCTGTCAAAAAAAGCATCGACAAAACGGGAAACAAAGATCTTTTCACGGTCACACACCGCCCTTCCTTTTTATAATACCAGTATAGCATAACGCCCCGCACCGGGAAATACGGTGCGGGGCGTTCGCGCAAATTTTACAAATTTATCCGTAGATATGCCGCCCGGCAAAGACGCACAGGGGGCGTTTGGCCTTGCCCATGCCCAGCAGCTGCACGGCAGCGGCGAGCGTCGCCCCGGCGCTGGTGCAGGCGGGCACGCCGTCAAAGAACAGCACCTCCCGTGCGGCGCGTTCGGCGTCGGCGGTGGTCACGGTCAATACGGTGTCCACGACATAAGGGTTGTAGTTCTCCGGCACAAAGCCCGGCCCGATGCCCGAAATGCCGTGTTGGCCAATGAACCCGCCCGAGATGGCGGCACACTCGGCAGGCTCCACGGCGACGATGCGCACCATGCTGTTCCACGCCTTGATGTACTCGGCCACGCCGGTGATCGTGCCGCCGCTGCCCACGCCGATGACGATGGCGTCGATGGCATCCCCTGCGTTTTTATAAATCTGCGGCCCCGTCACGCGGCGGTGGTACTCGGGGTTGTCGTCGTTGGAAAAATAGTGGGTGTAATATCCGCCGTAGCGCTTGGCGGTGTCCTCGGCCACGCGCTCCATGGCGCGGCGCCCGCTGCTGCTGCAGGCGATGATATGCGCACCCAGGTCCTGCAGCCGCTTGCGCTGGGCAATGGGCAGGTTGCTGGGTACGACCAGAATGCAGGGGTGCCCCGTTGTGGCACAGCTGACGGCCAGCGCCGCGCCGAAGCTGCCGGAACTGGCCTCCACCACAGGCATACCGGGCTGCAGCGTGCCGCGCTCGGTGGCAAAGGCAAGCATCGTCTCGGCCAGGCCGTCCTTGGAGGAACCCGTCGCGCCGCCGAAATCGAGATACGCGAGGATGCCGGTACTCAGCCCGTGCTGCGCGGAATAGCCGTCCAGGCGCACGATGGGGCAGCGGTAGACGTCCTGATAATAACTGTGCAGGATGGGCATGGCGGGGCACCTCACTTTCCGTAAACAAAAGTATTCTTATTATAGCATAGTTCGGCAGGGTTTGCCACGGGTCTGGCAAAATATTGTGAGGCAATGTTGTAGGGGCCGCTGCGGAAGGTCCGCGGATTTCCTCAAAAAATCGCAGGAAATCGGCACAAAATCCGCCCGGACCCCTTGACTTTTCCTCCTGCGCCTGTTATAATTCAAAGGCTGATGTAAAGAAAAATACTTTACACGGCCTTCACAAGCAGCAAAGGGGGCGCGGGCATGGCCGGCAAGCCGCAGAAAAACCTTGCCTACTCCGTCCTGCTGGACTTCTACGGTCCGGTCCTGACGGACAAGCAGCGCGTCATCCTGACAGAATACTATGATGAGGATCTGTCCCTGGCCGAAATTGCCGAGAACCTCGGCATCACGCGGCAGGGAGTGCGGGACGCCATCAAGCACGGTGAGGCCGCGCTCGACGAGCTGGAGCAAAAGCTCGGCAACGCCCGCCGCCACACCCGGATGCAGGCTGACTTAGACCGCCTGCGGCTGCTCGTCACAGAGATTCGCTGCTCGAACTCCGGCTCCTTCACGCCGGACCCGCGGATCACAAACGACACCGCGGAGATGCTCACGATCTTACACCGCTTGGACACGCAGGAGGATGCCGATGGCCTTTGAGTCTTTAACAGAGCGCTTGAATGGCGTTTTCAAAAAGCTGCGCGGCAAGGGCAAGCTGAACGAGGCCGACATCAAGGCCGCGATGCGCGAGGTGCGCATGGCCCTGCTCGAGGCCGACGTCAACTATAAAGTCGCCAAGGACTTCTGCGCCCAGGTCTCGGAACGCGCCATGGGGCAGGAGGTCATGGAGAGCCTGACCCCCGCCCAGCAGGTCGTCAAGATCGTCAACGAAGAGCTGACCAATCTCATGGGCGGCAACGAGCCGAAGTACCTGCGCCTGAAAAACAAGGGCCAGACCGTGCTGATGATGTGCGGCCTGCAGGGCAACGGCAAGACCACCCACGCCGCCAAGCTCGGCAAATATTACCGCAGCCAGGGCCGCCGCCCGCTGCTGGTCGCCTGCGATATTTACCGCCCCGCCGCCATTGAGCAGTTGAAGGTCGTCGGTGAGCAGGCCGGTGTTCCGGTCTTTACGCTGGGCACCGAAAAGCCCGAAATCATCGCGCAGAAGGCACTTTCCTACGCGAAGGATCACGGCAATGACATTGTTATTCTCGATACCGCAGGCCGTCTGCAGATCGATGACCAGCTCATGGATGAGCTGGTGCGCATCAAGCAGGCTGTCGAGGTCGATGAAACGCTGCTGGTCGTGGACGCCATGGCCGGTCAGGAAGCCGTCAACGTGGCCAAGACCTTTAATGAAAAGGTCGGCATCAGCGGCGTCATCCTGACCAAGACCGACGGCGACACCCGCGGTGGTGCGGCACTCTCGGTGCTGGCCGTCACCGGCATGCCGATCTACTTCCAGGGCACGGGCGAGAAGCTCGAGGATCTGGAGCCGTTCTACCCGGCGCGGATGGCGAACCGCATTCTTGGCATGGGCGATGTGCTTTCCCTGATCGAGAAAGCGCAGACGCTCCAGAACGACAAGGAGGCCGAGGCCGCCGCCAAGCGCCTGATGGAGAACAAGTTCGACATGAACGATTTGCTCGCCCAGTTCCAGCAGGTCAAAAAGATGGGCGGTGCGTCGGCGCTGCTGGCCATGATGCCCGGCGGCGGCCAGATCGACGCCGATTCCCTCGACGAAAAGGCACTGCCCCGCATCGAGGCCATCATCTACTCGATGACCCCGGCAGAGCGCGCCAAGCCCGACATCATCAACCCCAAGCGCAAGCGCCGCATTGCAGCAGGCTCCGGCACCACGGTGGAGGACGTCAACAAGCTGCTGCGCCAGTTTGAGATGATGCAGAAGATGATGAAAAAGGTCAAGCGCAACCCCAAGGGCTTTATGCGCAGCCTGGGCAGCTTAGGCGGCAGGGGCGGCGGCTTCCGCGGCTTTGGCCGCTGACACAATTTCGGTATGACCCGCTCGGCTTTACGGCCCACGGGATGTACAATATAAATCAGATGCCCCGCAAGGGCCGTAAACAATTTTTGGAGGAATATTACTATGGTTAAGATTCGTCTGCGCCGCATGGGCGCCAAGAAGGCTCCTTTCTACCGCGTTGTTGTCGCTGACAGCCGCTTCGCTCGTGATGGCCGCTTCATCGAGGAGATCGGCTACTACGATCCGACCAAGGAGCCCTCTGTCGTCAAGATCGACGCTGAGAAGGCTAAGCAGTGGCTGGACAACGGCGCTCAGCCCACTGACACCGTCCGTGAGATCCTGAAGAAGGCCGCTGTTCTGTAATTTGTTCGCTTTTCAGGGAGGGAACGCCACATGCAGGAACTCTTATTAGCCGTTGCCCGCGGCCTTGTCGAAGACAAGGAGGCCGTGCAGGTGACTGTTGATCCCATGCGTGAGGACGGCACTGTTGTGTACCACCTCAAGGTGGCCGAGGCCGATATGGGCCGCGTCATCGGCAAGCAGGGCCGTATCGCCAAGGCGATTCGCGTTGTCATGCGTGCCGCTGCCGTCCGTCAGGGCGAGAAAGTCATCGTTGAGATCGACTAAGACCCGTTACAAAGCACTTTGCCGCAGGGTAAAGTGCTTTTTTCAATATAGGGGCGAACATTGTTCGCCCGCTGCAGCCTTGCGGCAGCGGAGACTTCCGCGGGTAGATGCCGAGCATCGACTCCTACACCGTAGGGGCGGATTCTATATCCGCCCGGGGCGTTTCCGCTGCCGCAAACAGACCTCTACAACACATCAGGAGGAACTATGCAAAACTATCTTCCCGCCTGCAAGATCGTGTCCACCCACGGCGTGCGCGGCGAAATGAAAGCCCTGCCGCTCTGCGACGGCGCGGCGTTTCTGGCAAAATTCAAGCGCCTGTTCACCACCGCCGACGGCGCAGGGGAGACCCGCGTGCTGGGCGTGCGCGCTCAGGGCAATGTGATTTTACTGCGCCTCGACGGCGTCAACGATATGGACGCCGCCCGCGCCCAGGTGGGCCGGGTGTACTATCTGGCTAAGGCGGACGCACGCCTGCCAAAGGGCCGCTTCTTCATTGACGACCTGCTGGACTGCGAGGTCGTCGATGCCGAAACCGGCCACGTGTACGGCAGACTGACGAACGTGGACCGTCCCGCCGCGCAGGACATCTATACCGTCACCGACACCGCTGGCGGGGAGCACATGCTGCCCGCTGTGCCGGAATTTGTCAAAAATATCGACATCGAGGCGCGCAAAATTCTGGTGACTCCCATCGAGGGCATGTTCACCGAGGCCGTCAACGGCGACGAGGACTGAACCGATGCGCATTGACATTGTAACGCTTTTTCCGGAACTGTGCGACAGCTTTCTCTCGGCCAGCATCCTGGGCCGCGCCCGCGCCAAAAATCTGTTTGAGGCGCACTGCCACCAGATCCGCGACTATACGAAAAACAAGCAGAAGCAGACCGACGACTACCCCTACGGCGGCGGCTGCGGCATGGTGCTCTACGCCCAGCCGATTGCCGACTGCCTGCGTGCGGTGCAGGTCCAGTGTGCCGCGCAGGGCCGCGCGAAGCCGCATGTCGTCTTTCTGACCGCCGCAGGCCGCCCCTACAATGAGGAAAAGGCCCGCGAGCTGGCCGGCTATGACGCGGTGACGCTGGTCTGCGGCCACTATGAGGGCATCGACCAGCGCGTCATAGATGCGTTCGGCGACGAGGAAATTTCCATCGGAGACTATGTGCTGACCGGCGGTGAGCTGGCAAGCCTGGTCGTGGCCGACAGTGTCCTGCGCCTGCAGCCCGGCGTCCTGGCCGAGGAAAAGGGCTACCAGGACGAGAGCTATTGGGACGGCCTGCTGGAATACCCCCAGTTTACCCGCCCCGAGGTCTGGGAGGGCCGCGCCGTGCCGCCCGTGCTGCTGACCGGCGACCACAAAAAAATTGACGAGTGGCGCGGTGCCCAAAGCCGGGAGCGCACCCGCGAGCGCCGCCCCGATTTGTACGACGCCTGGTGCGAGAGCCACCCGCTGACCGAGCTTCCCAAGTGGAAGCGCGGCGAAAATATGCGCCTTGTGAAAAATGACGAACAGCTCGCCCTCTGCGCTGCCCTCATGGCCGAGGGCCGCCGCACGGTCTGTGCGCCGGTCTGCGACGAGGAATATCTCGAAAAAATGACGTCGGACTTCTGGCTGCCGGACTTGACAGACGAGAAAAAGAACGGCTGGGCGTTCTATCTGCACTACACGAAGGACGCTGCCGACGGTATGGTCGGCGTTTGCCACAAAACCGGCGAGATCGGCCATCTGTTTGTGACCGAGGCTGCCCGCGGCAGGGGGTACGGTGCAAAAATGCTGGACTTTGCCCGCAAAAAGCTGCCGGAGCACGACCACCCGACGATGGGGGTCATAAACACGAACACCCGCGCCATCGCGCTGTACAAGCGGATGGGCTGGCGGCTGACGGGCACAGTGCTGCACCGCTACGACCCCGCCGAGGAAGGTACCTTTGCAGCGGTATATTGTGAGGAATTGGAGATGCAGTATCGGGGCTGACCGTTGTTTTTGTCGTCAATCCACAATCCTGTTGAAAATAAACTGGCAATATTGCACAAACGAGAGAACGAAGATTTGGCGGAATTACAGAATCCTGCCAAAATTGCAATTTTCCACTGTACAAAATCGACTAAATAGGATAAAATAGAGACAATCAAGGCGGCGTATTAACACGCAATAGACCGCCTGGAAGTCGCCCACGGTAGATACGCAGGGGCATATTATTTTCAAAAGTAGGAGAGAATAACTATGTACGTTAAAGAAGTTACCGTTGAGAATCAGGTTGGTCTGCACGCACGTCCGGCTACCTTCTTCATCCAGAAGGCGAACGAGTATAAGTCTTCCATCTGGGTCGAGAAGGAGGAGCGCCGCGTCAACGCGAAGTCTCTGCTCGGCGTCCTGAGCCTGGGCATCGTCGGCGGCACCACCATCCGCATCATTGCTGATGGCGCCGATGAGCAGGCTGCAGTTGACGGCCTGGTCAAGCTGGTCAGCTCCGGCTTTGCCGAGTAATCTATTCCAGAACAATCAGCGGTGGGGCGACCCGCCGCTTTTTTTGTATAGGAAAGGCAACACCCCATGACAAAAGCTGAACTTTATAAAAAGGCCTGTATGCTGCCGCTGCTGCCCGGCGTCTACATCATCCGGGACAAGTCGGACACGATCATCTATATCGGCAAGGCCAAGCGCCTGAAAACCCGCGTGTCGCAGTATTTCCGGGAGGGCGTGCCCCACGACGCCAAGGTCAGCCAGATGATCGCCCACGCCTTCACGTTTGACGTCATTGTCTGTCAGTCGGAATTTGAGGCGCTCGTCCTCGAGGCCAGCCAGATCAAGGCCCATACGCCGAAGTACAATATTTTGCTGAAAGACGATAAGGGCTACAGCTATGTCAAGGTCACGCGCGGGGCCTGGCCGCGCATCTCCGCCGCGCTGCAGAAGGATGACGACGCCGCCGACTACATCGGCCCGTTCACCTCGTCGTTTGCCGTGCGGGAGATGGTGGAAACGGCGCAGGACTGCTTCCTGCTGCCGCGGTGCAATAAGAGCTTTCCGCAGGATTTCGGCAAGGGCCGCCCCTGCCTCAACGCCCACATCGGCAAGTGCATGGCCGTGTGCAGCGGCAAAATCACCTGTGCTGCTTACAACGACGCTGTGCAGGGCGCACTGCGGATGATCCGCTACGGCAAAAAGGACATCGTCAGGCAGCTGCGGGAGAAGATGGAGGCTGCGTCGGAGCGGCTTGACTTTGAGACGGCGGCGCTGCTGCGCGACCAGATCATGGCCATTGACCGCGTGGCAGCCGGGCAGAAGGTCGTCATGGAGAGCGACACCGAGATGGACGTCATCGCACTGGCGGGCACGACCCACGCGGTCTGCGCCGCCGTGCTGCGCTACCGCGACGGACGCCTGACCGACAAGCGGGAGTTCCTGTTCCGCGACACGACGGACATCGACGCCGTGCGGGAGGAATTTCTGCCGCAGTATTACCTCGACGGCGAGACGATCCCTAAAACGATTGCCGTGGACGCCCTGCCGCCCGACGCGGAGGCACTGAATGAAGCTCTGAACCAGGCGCGCGGCACGAAGGTGGAGCTGTACGTGCCCCAGCGCGGCGACGTCGCGAAGCTCATCACGATGGCCTATACAAACGCTGTCGAGCGTCTGGGCCGCGAGAGCGGGCGCTATACCCGCGAGGAAAAGCTGCTTGAGGAGGCTGCGCAGGTGCTGGGCCTGAAAAAGCCGCCCCGCGTGATTGAAAGCTACGATATTTCCAACTGGGGCGACGGGTCTAGCGTCTGCGGCATGGTCGTCTTTCAGGACGGCAAGCCCCACCGCGCGGGCTACCGCCGCTTTAAGATGAAAACCGTCGCGGGCACCGATGACTACGCCTCGCTGGCAGAGACGCTCTCCCGCCGCGCGGCGGAGTACGAGATGGCCCGCCGCGGCGAGAAGCCGGACGGCCCGCAGAACCAGTTTGCGACGCTGCCCGACCTGCTGCTCATCGACGGCGGCAGGGGACAGGTCGGCGCGGTCAGGCAGGCCCTGCGCGGCACAGCGCTGGAGCATGTGCCGACCTTCGGCATGGTCAAGGATGACCACCACCGCACCCGCGCCATTGTGGACGACGAGGGCGGCGAGATCGCCATCAACCGCCACCGCAATATCTTTACGTTTGTCACGAACATTCAGGACGAGACCCACCGCTACGCCAACGACTACCGCAAGCGCGCAATGAAGAAAAAGTCCTACGCCGCCACCCTGACCGCCATTCCCGGCGTCGGTGAAAAGACGAGCGCCGCGCTGCTGGCGCACTTCAAGACCGTCGCCGCCGTCAAGGCTGCCTCCATCTCCGATCTCGAGGAGGTCAAGGGCATCAGCCATGCCAAAGCGGAAATGCTGTACAACGCGCTGCGGAATGGTATATAATGAAAATGTAATCGCCGCGCTGTAGGGGCCGGGCATGCCCGGCCCTCAACTGTACGGAAAACGGCATTTCCGGTAAGGCCGCGGGCCGCACATGTGCGGCCCCTACAGCGCAACAACAATTCAAAATGGATTTATCCTTATGCTGATTCTAACCATCCTCCTCTCTCTCGCCCTCGCAGCCCTCTTTACACTCCTGCCCGCCCGTATCCATCACCGCCGCCCCGTCCGCGCGGACCTGTACGCCGGGGCGGGGGTGTCGGCGCTGGTCTGGCTGTGGGCGGTCTGCGTCTGGTCCAAGCCAGGGCTGTCCGTCGGCTTTGACGCCTTCCGGCTGGCTGCGATTTTAATCATGCAGGCAATCGCCTGCGGTGTGGTCTGCGGCTTCCGGCTGCGCGGCACACTGCCGCGAAAGCTCCGCACCCCGGCGGCTGTCGGACTGCTGCTGGCCGCCAGCCTTGGAATAGAATTATTCGTCTGCAACCTGAACTGGCTGGCGACCCACAGCTACACGCCGGTTGACCTGCGCCCGTATCTGGTCAATGACGCAGACCCCGCCGCGCCGCTGACGCTGAACGATGAGCAGACAACGCTGGAATTTGCGGGCCTCGACTTTGCAATATACAACTTGCAGCTCGACGGCCTGACCTCGCTGGCCGACGGCAACACGCCGGAGCAGAAGAACGTTCTGCTGACCCTCAACGTTGCCGCCACCGATGAGGCCAGCTCGGTCTCCCGCCAGAGCTGGAACTGGGAAGCCGCCCCCGCGTCCGCCCGCAGCCAGACCCACAGCCTTGACCTCTCCAGCAAGGCGTCCACCCTGACGCTGACGGCGTCGGGCTATACTGGCGAGTACCGCAGCTACCCGCTCAATGCTCAGCTGACCACGGTTTACGCCAACGCCCGCCGCCCGCTGGATTTCTCCGTCCTGCGCTTTGCGGTCATCTTCGCACTGGCGCTGGCGGCGTTCGCCCTGCGCCCGGCCAGTGCCGCGTGGCAGGACGCCTACCTGACCCACGAAAAGCAATACCGCCCGGCAGTGCTGGCCGTGGGGCTGGCGCTCTGCGCGGCGGCGTTCCTGGCGCCCTTCGGGGACCGCTTCAACGCGGGCGTCGCCACGAGCTTTTATAACACCCCCGACTGGTCGGGTACGAGCCGCATCGACTTCACCATGCACATCAACGACTGGGCGTCCAACGCCGGTGCCCAGTACGGCGCGCTGGCGCACAGTCTGCTGAATGGCCGCCTTGACCTTGAAAAGGACCCGCCCGCCGCCATGGCTGAACTGGAAAACCCCTACGACACCGCCGCCCGGCAGGCCGCCGCGCCCGATGCCCTATGGGATGTGGCCTACTATAACGGACGATATTACGTCTATTTCGGCATCGTGCCCTGCCTTTTGTTCCAGCTTCCGTTTGAGGCGCTGACCGGCATCCGGGACCTGCCGCCCGCACTGCCGATGATTTTGGTTGCCTGGCTGTACATACTTGCCGTCTTTGGCTTTGTGAAGCAGGCTGCGCACCGCTGGTTCCCACAGGCAAGCGTCGCAGCCTACCTGCTCACCGCCGCGGGCGCGGCCTCGGGCACACAGATCTGCTATCTGCTCCACCGCCCGTCGGTGTATGAGTACGCGATCCTGTGCGGTGCTACGTTCGTTTTGTGGGCACTGTGGCAGTGGCTGTGCGCCGCAAACACGCCGGTAAACCGCCGCAAAGCGTTGACTTTCCACCTCGCGTTCGGCTCTCTCTGCATGGCGCTGGTCGCGGGCTGCCGCCCCCAGATGGTGCTTTTTGCCGTGCTGGCCCTGCCTATCCTCTGGCCGCGCTATATCACGGAAAAGCGCCTGTGCACCCGCCGGGGCGCAGGGGAAGCCGCTGCGTTTATCCTGCCCGTTGTGCTTGTGGCCGTCGGCCTTATGTGGTACAACGCCGCGCGGTTCGGCTCGCCGTTTGACTTTGGTGCCAACTACAACCTGACCAGCAACGATATGACCCGCCGTGGCTTTGCCGTCGGGCGCATCGCCCCGGCAGCCGTGACCTTCCTCGCGGGCATTCCCGGTGTGCAGACGGTGTTCCCGTACCTGACTGCCACGCGGATGCAGACAAACTACATGGGCCTGACCATTACAGAGCTGTACTACGGCGGCGCATTCGCCTGCCTGCCGCTGCTGTGGGGGCTGGCTGCGCTGCCGCTGGCCCGCCGCCGGTTGGGCAGCCGCCGCGACCTGCGCACCGTCATCCGACTTGTGCTCGTCTGCACGGCAGCGCTGGCCGTCGTAGACTGCCAGATGGCCGGAATGCTCTACCGCTACCAGAGCGACTGGCTCGGCCCGCTGCTGCTGGCGGCGGCGCTGGCGTGGGTCTTTGCGGAAAGTGTCCTGCAGGCCCGCCCCATCCCCGCGCTGACCAAAGCTCTGCGCACGGCGCTGCCGCTGGCCGTGCTGGCGGGCGTCTGCTACAATTTCTGTGTTTACTTTGCGGCGGAGCCGCAGCTGATGGGGCAGAACCCTGCCCTGTATGAAAATGTGAGCCGCCTGGTCCAGTTCTGGCTGTGACGGCGCACCCTAAAAAGGAAAAGGACGTATGGCTGACAAGAATATCTACACCGTCGTCGTGGCTGACGATGAGGACGAGCTGCGCGAGGCCGTCTGCACAATGATCCCCTGGGAGGCGCTCGGCTTCCACCTTGTGGGCAATGCCAGCAACGGGCTGGACGCGCTCGAGCTTGTCGAGCGGCTTGAGCCGGACCTGCTGCTGACCGACATCCGTATGCCGTTCATCTCGGGCATCGAGCTGGCGCGGCAGGTGCGCGAGATCCGCCCTGCGATGCACATTGCCTTTTTGAGCGGCTTCGACGATTTCGAGTATGCCAAGCAGGCCATCCAGTACAACATCATCAGCTACATGCTCAAGCCGCTGACGATGGACGGCCTGGCCGCCGAGCTGAAGGCCATCCACGAGAAGATCGACGCCCGCTATGCCGGGCTGCGCCGGGCTGACTCGGCCCATGCGGATCGCGCAGCGCTCATCATTCCGCTGGTACTGGCCCGTTATGAAAATGCCCCCGAGAATCTGGAAACGCGCCTGCGCCAGGCAGCGGTAGACTGCGGTCTGCTGCGCGGCACCGATGACCGCAGCACGCTGGTGGTGATGGCCGCGGCGCTGGACGGCCCGGTGGACTATGAGGCCGGGCTTACCCAGCTGGTGGAGCAGAGTGCCAACAAATATCTGCGGCATTTCGTATTTTATTGCTGCGGGCGTGCCGTGGCTTTGCTGCTGGGCAACCCCTCTGACTTTGATGAATACCTGCACATTCTGGCCGATGAGATCTGCCAGCTGGCGGACCGTGCCCTGGGACGCAGTGCCAGCGTCGGCGTCAGCCGTGAATTTGCCCGATTCAGCGACCTGAACGATGCCTACAAACAGGCGATCGAGGCCCTGCGCGCGGCGGCGGAGGGCGAGGGCGGTGTCAGCTTTACGGCGGACGCCCGCAAGACCGGCAGCCTGTGCGAACGCGCACTGGAGATCATTGAGCAGCACTACATGGACGAGGATCTGTCCCTTGCGTCACTCTCCGCCATGCTGGACGTCAGCCCCAACCATCTGAGCGCCTGTATCAAAAAATCGGAGGGGGAGACCTTCATCAATATTCTGGTGCGCCGCCGCATGGAGACTGCCCAGACCCTGCTGCTGACCACCGACCTGCAAATTCAGGAGATCGCCCGACGCTGCGGCTACACCGACCAGCATTATTTCAGCTATTGCTTTAAAAAGTACAGCGGTACGTCGCCTGTGGCGCTGCGCCGCGCCCGCGCCGCGGGGGAGGCCCGGCCGTGAAGCGCCCGCCCCGCACCGTAGTCCTGGCGGCAGCGCTGATCTCCGGCGTGGCCGTGGCGGCGCTGATCCTCTGCACCACGCTGTTTCTGCGCAGCTACCGCAGTGCTGTTGTGGAGGGCGCGCGCACGAACAGTGCCCAGGTCGTCAGCCAGGTCGCAGGCGCGGTGGATAACTACGTCAACACGATGGACAGCGCCGTCGGCATCGTGCTGGAACAGCTTGACAGTGAACCTGCGATGCGGGACGCATTTCTGAATGCCTTTCTGACAGCCCGGCCCGAGGTCGCGGCCATCACGACTTACGACGAAAACGGCAGTCTGTTGGACTGCTGGGCCCAGGCGGGCCGCACGCCGAAATCTGACATACTGCGCAACCTCTCCTTTGACCTGACCACGGCCCGGCGCCTGGGGCATGGCTACATCAGCACGCCGCATGTAGAGTCGATCTTTGCCAGCTACTACCCGTGGGTCGTCTCGGTCATCCGCGCTGTGCCGGGGGACGGCGGCAGCAGCCGTTGGCTTGCGGTAGATTTGAGCTTCAAGGAGCTGGCCGCAACGATCAACAACGTCAGCATCGGTCAGCACGGCTACTGTTACCTGATGGATGAGCGCGGCAACATGGTCTACCACCCGCAGCAGCAGCTTTTGTATGCCGGGTTAAAGAAGGAGGAGGCCGGGCGTCTGGCCTGCCTCGGCGACGGCACCTACGTGGAGGAAACGGTCATCTACAGCGTGCAGCGTGTGCCGGGCAGCACATGGCGTGTCGTCGGCGTCAGCTACATTGACGAAACCGTCAATGAGAGCTTCCGGCAGATGGTGCGCATCACGGTTATCACGGCGGGGCTTGTTTTTCTGGCCGCGCTGGTGGCGGGCTGGGTGCTGTCCCGTCTGTTGTCCCGCCCGTTGCAGCAGCTCGAAACAGCCATGGAGCAGTTTGAGCAGGACGCCGACCACTTCGCCTTTCAGGCCGTGCGCGGCACGCGGGAGGTGCAGAACCTTTCGGACTCCTTCGGCCACATGGTAGGCCGCATCCAGCAGCTTATGACCACCGTCCGCGAAGAGGAAATCGTCCTGCGTAAGACCGAGCTGAAGGCGCTGCAGGCACAGATCAACCCGCATTTTCTCTACAATACGCTGGATTCCATCGCCTGGATGTGTGAGCGCGGCAAAAACGCTGATGCCGTCCAGATGGTCCATGCACTGGCGCGGCTGTTCCGCATCAGCATCAGCCGCGGGCATGAGCTGATCCCGATCGAAAAGGAGCTGCAGCACGCCGAGGCGTATCTGCAAATTCAAAAATACCGCTACAAAAACCAGTTTACCTACCACTTTACGGTGGACGAGAGCTGCCTGCACTGCCTGTGCAACAAGATCACGCTGCAGCCCATCATCGAGAACGCCATTGTTCACGGGCTGGATCTGATGGTCGATTCCGGCCACATTGAAATCACCGTAAAGCCCGACGGGGATGATATTCTGCTCATCGTCGCGGACGACGGCATCGGCATGGAGCCGGAGCAGGTCGCGGCCCTCTTGCAGAATGAACCGAGTGACCGCACCGGCATCGGCGTCAAGAATGTCAATGACCGTCTGCGCATCTACTTTGGCGCGGACTACGGTATCTCCATTGAAAGCGCCCCCTACGAGGGCACAACGGTGACGATCCGCACCCCGCGCGTGCCGGAGGACAGGGAGGGCGACTATGACAAAAACCATTAAACGTCTGCTGCCCGCGGCCCTGGCCGTGCTGCTGGCAGGCTGTGCCATGCAGCCCGTGGACAGCACAACGGCCCGCTACAGGGTCGCGCTCATAGCCAAAAACAACCGGAATTCCGAGTTCTGGGACGCCGTCTTTATCGGGGCAGAGGCCGCCGCCACGGAATATAACCTGCAATTGACCATAACGGCCCCCGACGATGAGGAGGACTATGCGGCGCAGAACCAGCTGATTGCCGATGCCGTTGAGGACGGCGCACAGGCTATCGTTTTCTCCGCCATTGATTATGAGGCCAACGCCGCCGCCATTGATGCCGCCGCCGCGGCGGGCGTGACGGTCATCAGCGTGGATTCCGCGGTGAACTCTGACCACGTTGCGGCCTACATCGGCGCGGACAACTACGGCGCAGGCCGGATGGTGGCCCAGAGCGCACTGGACGGCATGGAAGGGGCGCTCTGCGTCGGGCTTATCAACTATGAGGTCAACGGTGCCAACGGGCGGGACCGGGAGCAGGGTGCGCGCGATGCTTTTGCGGAAAGCGGACGCGCTAAGATCACTGCCGCCGTGTCAACACACCCCAACGCCGCCAGTGCCCGCGCGGACACGCTGGCCATGCTGCGCACCCACCCGGAGATCAACGTGCTGATCGCCCTCAACGAGACGACTGCCGTCGGCGCGGCGCAGGCTGTCCAGCAGATGCAGCGCGCCGACGACCTCTGGCTCGCGGCGTTCGACTCGAACATCGAGACGATTGACGCCCTGCAGACCGGTACGGTGGACACGCTGATTGTGCAGAACACCTACGGCATGGGCTATTTCGGCGTCGAAAGCGCCTATAAGCTGCTGGCCGGGCAGGGGAGCAGCGTCGAAAAATCGAACATCACCGCCACCCGCACCATCACCCGGGAAAATATGTTTGCCATGGATAAGCAAAAGGCCCTGTTCCCGTTTGGATGACCCCCGAAGCCCGGCCCCTGCGAGCCTACCGCCAAAGCCCTTCTCCCACGCCGGAGAAGGGGCTTTTTTATTTTTCCATCACCCGCAAAAATCTTACAAAATGAAAACAACAAACACCCTTTTGTTACTTTTACTGCGCATTCCGCACAAAAACAAACGCTTTCGACTGGCGAAACTGCCCTAAACGGTGAAAATTTCCACCCATAGTCGGTGAAATTTCACCTTGTTTTTTCATCCGTCCCCGAGTATTATAATAACTGTCAACAGGGTTCGCTCCTCTACAAGCGACCCGCCCGAAAATCTACTGTATATCTAAAAAGAAGGAGAAACTCATTATGAAAAAGTTTGCTGCTCTGGCCCTTGCAGGTTGCATGGCCGTCTCTCTCGCCGCCTGCGGCGGTTCTGCCTCCACTTCCACCGCTGCTTCGGAGTCCACGGCTCCCGCAGAGTCCACCTCCGCTGCCGAGTCCGCTGCCGAGAGCGCAGCTGAGAGCGTTACCGAGGCCACTCAGGGCGGTAAGGTCGGCGTCTGCATCTACAAGTTCGACGATGCCTTCATGACCACCTACCGTAATGCGCTGCAGGAGATCCTCGAGGGCAAGGGCTACGAGGTCACCATCGTCGACGGCAACAACGACCAGGCCAAGCAGAACGAGCAGATCAACACCTTCATCACCCAGGGCGTTGACGCACTGATCATCAACCCCGTTATGACCTCCGCTGCCGACCAGATCATCTCCATCGTCAAGGGTGCCGATGTTCCCACCGTCCTGATCAACCGTGAGCCCACCGCCGATCAGATGTCCGCTTACGACAAGCTGGTCTACGTTGGCTGCGACGCCGCTCAGTCCGGCACCTTCCAGGGCGAGCTGATCCTCGACACCGAGAACAAGGGCGACATCAACGGCGACGGCAAGGTTTCCTACATCATGATCCAGGG
>PPYE01275386.1_pt1 | contig 31600 bp, 22 predicted proteins | sample 1559881 | NCBI WGS metagenome assembly PPYE01 (sample SAMN08240022, study PRJNA423297) | Human gut metagenome, whole genome shotgun sequencing project.
TTATTATCTAAACTCATTATGTACACTCACTTATTGCTTATTTCGACCGTCCAAATTTCAAGAGCATATTGTTCTTTTTCTATTATAATATATTTATTGTATCAGAACAAGTGTTTTTGCGATTTTTTATGAATTTGAACAGATATGCTCGAATGTGCAATTCATCCCATCACCTATAGGTGAGGGAATTCTTGCTACGGTTGTTAAATTTATATATTATATTTAATATTTCAAAATATTTAACAAAAATGAAAGTAATGACTTTACAAAACCATTATAACATGAATATTATAAAATATAAAGCAAAGTATATACTTTACTTAAAGATATTTTACAGGGAATGAAAAAGAGGCTGCTTATTGCTATTTTGGGGTATTTTCTCCAGTCACCCTGAGGGGACATTTGATGTGATACTTATGGATATTATGATGCCTCTGATGGACGGATACGAAGCCACACGCCAAATCCGGAAGCTTGACAGGACGGATGCTTCTTCCATTCCCATCATCGCACTGACCGCCAATGCTTTTGCAGAAGATGTCCGCCACGCACTGGACTGTGGCATGAACGCACATCTGGCCAAGCCACTGGATGTGGAAAAAATGATCCATACGATTGCCCTGTCTCTGTAAAGAAATATTTTTCTGCAAATATTGCACAGTCACAGATTCTGTGCTATCATTCTAAAAAAACTTAAGGGGTAAAGTATATATTAAAGTATATATTTTACTCTCGGCATAACTATTATTTAACATTTTTATTTACAGGTAAAATACATGCAAAAAAGAGATAAAGGCTTTACCCTGGTTGAACTTATAGTCGTGGTCGCAATCCTGGCAATTCTTGTCGGACTTCTGGCGCCTTCTTACACAAAATATGTGGAACGAAGCCGCGAATCAACAGATCTGGCAAATGTCCGCACTGAGTATGGTGAAATGATGGCAGATATAAATCTGGATGGCAAAGATCCCGAAAAGGCTAAGAGAACAGTTAAGCTGAAACAGAAAATAGATGACTGGCAGTCTGCAGAAACTATCACCATCGCCGGGATTTCCCATACTGTAGGTGACGAAGATACTGCCAATTGGAAAGGGATTCCAGTCGCCAATGGAACATGTGAGATTTCCCTTAATGATGATAACAGTGTGAGATTTACATGGTCAGGTGGAAATGAGAGTGGCGGGAAAAAATATCCGTTTAATATTGGCGAAGACCTACAGGCTCCTCTCCTCAAGAGTAATGTATTAAATTTACTGGATCCAAAGACTAACTATGAAATTGATTCTCGCTGTAAAAAGTCAACGAATGATATGGTTAATAAAGTCAAAGAAAAAATAGGAGATGATAGCTTACTACAACATGGTACCTGGGCATATCTGAAACGCCCCGGCACTCAAGACAGCTATCTGTTCTGGACTTCCGTCAATACTGATGACGTTGGAGCAGACAAGACTATCCCCGTGCTTATTAATAAAGGTAACAATTTCTATATTTCCGAAACAACAACTGCCACTCGCAATCCTGGCAATAAAACAAATGAATATGTCGCAATTTCAGATCACCTCGTATCCGGCAGTGACTTTCAGAATATTCTCAAAAAAGGACAAGAATATTCTACTTTAGAAGCCGCTTACAATGCATATGAAAAGTTACTTACCGAAGGTAAATATGTGGAATATAAGGATACTCTGCCGAAATCATAAAAAACTCCCTGCTCAGACCAGAAATAAAATATTTCCGGTCGGGCAGGGAATTTCTTTCTTCACTGATTATCATACCGCATCCTTATACACTCTCTGGATATGCATTGCCAGATATCCTGTCTCTGTTTCATCCAGCTTATGTCCAATACATCCTTCCAGGTTTTTACAGATGTCAGTGGCAACCTTATAAGCCTGGGGATACTGATCCAGCATATATTCATTCATGTCCAGATTCAGCTTCTCTCCTGTAGATGCACGCGCTACCATATACTTCATATGGTTCATCAGACGATTATAGGACAGTGACAGTACATCGATTGGTTTACCTGTTGCTTTCTCGATCATATCTATACACTCTCTCACTGCTCTTGCAGTCTGCATGGCAACAGATACCTTCTCGTCACCAATTGCAGAATGAATATGCAATGCCACATATCCAACCTCATGATCATCAATCTCTATCTGAAGTCTTTCTCTCAGAATTGTTTTCAGTGTTTCCGCAACTTTAAATTCACTGTAGAAAAGAACCTTGATATCCTCTGTCAGCGGATTGCTGATCTGCTCATTTCTGCGGATTCTTGCGACTGCAAAAGAAATATGGTCAGCAAGTGGAAAAAGAATCCCTCTGTCTATGGAATCTCCAAACACTTTCTGTGACTCTGTCAGAATTGCATCTGCAATCTCCAGATACTCCGGCTCTATTCCCTTTACCAGTTCCTTCGCAGATCCACGCTCTGTCTCCTGTTCCAGACGATATGTAGTGCATCCCTCCGGCTTATCAAAACGCTGGCTGACCTTTTTTCCAAAGCCAACACTTTTGATTTCCAGATCCCCCCTGCAAAAAGGTCATCCTTTTCAATTCACGTGCGTAAAAAAACAGTCAGATAATCAAGATGTCATCTCTTTTGATCATCCAACTGTTTTTTGATAACAATATTATTCCAGTGTCTCCACCGCAAACAACGGTTCACCGGCCTTAATCTCACCGTTTGCCAGAAGTCTGATCTTCTGGTTGTCTTCCGGTTCAGTATCAAGGATAGGGGAAGTGATAGACGGAGCATTAGCAGTTAAGAACTCCAAATCCAGTTTCATCATCGGATCACCTTTTTTCACTTTCTGACCCTCTGTTACCAGGATTTCGAAGCCTTTTCCTTCTAGTTTTACAGTGTCGATTCCCATATGAAGAAGCATAGGGATACCGGAATCTGTCTGGAAACCTATAGCATGTTTTGTATCAAAAATAAACTCAACTTCACCGTCTGCAGGTGCATATACAGTACCTTCTGTTGGTGTCACCACTGCACCGTCACCCATCATTTTTCCTGCAAATCCTTCATCCGGTGCATTAGAAAGATCTGCTGCGATTCCGTCTACAGGGCTGTAAATGATTGCTGTTTTTCTGATCTTTTCTTCTTTTACAGGTGCCAAGGACTGTGCTGTACCTGCATTTTTGTCCTCAACCTCTGCACTGTTCTGTACATTATCCGGTGTCTCATCTGCGAATTCGTTGGGAGCAGTCTCCAGATATTCTTCCAGCTTCGCCTTGATAACAGTTACATGAGGTCCATAGATAACCTGTACGCCCTGTCCTTTTTTTACGATTCCTCTGGAATCTGTCTGTTTCAGAAGTTCATCATGAACTTTCTCAGGCTCTGCAACTGTGATACGAAGTCTGGTCGCACAACAGTCAACATCTACGATATTTTTCTTTCCGCCAAGGCCTCTGGTGATCAGTTCACTTACCGGATCACCGGAGGTTGCTGCAGCTGCACCGCCTGTCTTTCCGGCTTCTTTTCTTGCATTTACATCAGCTTTTGTATAAAGCTTTGTCTCTGTATCATCATCTTCACGTCCCGGAGTCTTGAAATTAAATTTCCTGATCATAAATGTAAAGATCACATAATACAGGATAAAGTAAATAATACCAACCGGAATGATCCTCAGCCAGCTTGTTTTTGCATTTCCCTGCAGAATGCCAAAGAGGAACAGGTCAAGGAAACCTCCTGAGAAAGTAAGTCCTACTGCAATATTCAGCATATGTGCGATCATATAAGCCGCACCTGCCAGGATCACCTGAACTACGAACAATGCCGGAGCTACAAACAGGAATGAGAATTCCAGCGGTTCAGTGATACCAGTAAACATACATGCCAGCGCTGCGGAAAGAAGAAGTCCGCCTGCCGCTTTTTTCTTCTCAGGTTTTGCACAGCGATACATAGCCAGCGCTGCTCCCGGAAGACCAAAAATCATAAAGATAAACTCACCAGAGAAATATCTGGTTGCATCCGCACTGAAATGTGCTATATTTGCAGAATCAGCAAGCTGTGCAAAGAAGATATTCTGTCCGCCCTGCACCACCTGTCCTGCAACTTCCATAGTTCCGCCCACTGCTGTCTGCCAGAATGGCATATAAAATACATGATGCAGCCCAAAGGGGATCAGTGCTCGTTTAATAATACCAAAAATCAGAGTTCCCAGATATCCACTGCCTGTTACCAGACCGCCCAGAGCATAAATACCGTTCTGAACTGCCGGCCATACAAAATACATCAGGATTCCCACAAACATATATACGATCGTGGAAATGATCGGTATAAATCTTGAGCCGCCAAAGAATGACAGCGCATTCGGAAGCACAATTTTGTGGAAACGGTTATGAAGTGCCGCAACACCAAGACCTACGATAATACCGCCGAATACACCCATCTGCAGAGACTGGATCCCGCATACAGAAGTAATGGTTCCTTCCAGTACATCTGCTGCTATCTGACCGTCTGCTGTGATTTCATTGTTGATAAGAAGCATGGCACTGACAGCCACATTCATAACGAAATATGCAATCAGCGCAGAAAGAGCAGCAACCTCTTTCTCTTTCTTTGCCATACCAATGGCAACACCAACAGCAAAGATCAGCGGCAGATTGTCAAATACAGCACTTCCAACCTTGTTCATAATGATCAGAAGAGAATTAAGTAATGTTCCACTTCCCAGGATCTTCTGCAATCCATAGGTAGCGATGGTTGTTTCATTTGTAAAGGAACTGCCGATACCAAGTAGCAAACCTGCAACAGGGAGAATTGCGATCGGAAGCATAAAAGATCTTCCCACACGCTGCAAAACTCCAAAAATCTTGTCTTTCATGTTCTTTTGTCTCCTTTTCCTTATTCGTGCGAATAAACCGTCTTGTTTCCGGGAGATTAAAACCTTCTGACATATGATTATTCCGCGTTTTACCACAAAGAATACATCAAAAAAAGGCACTAACCCCCATAAACATTAAAAAATAACATTTATGACCGGTTAATGCCTGCCTGTCCAGTAACACACCAAATCTGTGCTATACTATAAAAGATTATTTATTCCCTGTCAAGATACTCAGGAAAATTTTTTACAAAATATTTTTGCATTTCATGAATCGATCTCTGTAATGACCATTTATTATTTTTCAAAGCCGCAACATTCTCTGCATCCTTCTGATCTGATAGAAATTTATTGATTTCCCACTGCTGCAGGCTGCACGTTCAACTTGATCACTCTGTCTTCCCATTTTAATCCATTCAGATCTACAGAAATGTACACCCATTCATCGCTGAGTTTAAGCTCTTTTCAGAGGGATTTTATCTGTTTCTCTCTTCCAGATATTCCAGACATTCATTCACACCTTTAATACCAAGTTCCTTGCACACTTTATCCTGAATTTCCACCAGACATTCCAAAAGAAGAGGATTAAACATTCCGCATTCTCCATTCAGGATCATTTCCATTGCCTTCTCATGAGAATATGCTTTCTTATATACCCGGTCACTTACCAGGGCATCATACACATCTGCCAGTGATACCACCTGGGCAGATATAGGGATTTCTTCTCCCTTCAGGCCATCCGGATATCCTTTTCCATCATAACGTTCATGATGCCAGCGGCATATTTCATAGGCATATTTCATCATCTCTTCATCATGATACATTTCCAGCCTGTCAAGCATCCGGGCACCTATGATCGTGTGCTGCTTCATGGCTTCAAATTCTTCCTTTGTAAGCTTTCCGGGTTTATTCAGAATTTTTTCGTCAATTCCAATCTTACCGATATCATGAAGTGCGGAAGCTGTGGCGATCATATGCTGCTGAGACCAGGAAAGATCGTAATTCTCTGATTTTCGCATCAATTTCTCTAGCAAAAGCTGAGTCAGAATATTAATATGCAACACATGAAGCCCGCTTTCACCATTTCGGAACTCTACAATCTGACTGAGAATCCCGGTCATCATACGGTTGTTTTTCTCTTTCTCATAAATCTGATCTGTTACCAGATGGATCAGACGCCTTTGCTTGGCATAAAGCTTGATCATATTGATAACCCGCTGATATACCACCTTAGCATCAAATGGTCTGCTTATATAATCTGAAGCCCCCAGTTCGTAGGCACGGCGGATATAACTCTCTGATCCTTCACTGGAAATCATGATCACCGGTATATCCTCGATCCATTTATCTCTGTTCATATAGGCGAGTACTTCAAATCCATCCATTTTGGGCATAATAATATCTAACAGGACCAATGAGATTTCAGTTCCATACTGCTCTAACATCTTCAGAGCCTCTTCCCCGTCACAGGCCTCCAGTATCCGGTATTCTTTTCCCAGAATTTCCTTAAGTATCTCTCGGTTCATTTCAGAATCATCAACAACCAGAAGCTGGGGCAGGTTCCTTTTTTCCATCTTGTCTGTATTTTGCTTCTGCTCCCACCGGGTCACTACTATATTTTTATGTCCCTTGGCCATATACATAAGTCGGTCTGCTTTGGTGAGTGCTTCCTCCAATCTGCCATGGGTAAACATAGCTCCACCAATGCTCACTGAAAGCTTCAGACGATTAAAACCCGGAATATGCGTCGCATGGATCTTCTCCTGGATCATACGGAGCTTCTGTGAAAAGACTTCCTTCTCAATTCCGGGCAGGATCAGCAGAAATTCATCTCCTCCATAGCGCACCAGAATATCCGTACGACGGATATAATGCCGAATTACATTCACTACGGTTGTCAGTACCAGGTCTCCTCCATCATGACCATAAGTGTCATTGAACAATTTGAAATCATCCAGATCGATAACTGCAACTCCGGCATTCAAAGACATATTTTTGACTTTTTCCTCAAAATATCTGCGATTATACGCCCCTGTCAGCACATCCTTATACAACTTTTCACTATATACCGTCAGCTTTTCTGTCAGTTTTTCATATCCTTCCTCATCTGTCAGCGTGTTCTCGTCCAGCTTTTTCAGCATTTCCATTACATAGGGCTCACTGTCAATCTCCAGATACCTTGCAAATACCTGATACATATCAGAATCGAGAAATTCAATTTTGGATGTCTGTTTCTTTTCCTCCAGTGCTTTAAGGGAAATGCAATTCTCACATCTTTTATCTTTATTCCAGAAAGCATAACACTGGCAAAGATTTTCTCTTCCTGCAAGCTTACTTTCCATTCCGGCAGCCTGCAGATCACTCCCTTTCAGGAGACGAACTACATCAAAAATCTCCCGAAGCACCTCCATTTTATTCTCTGCTTCCTGCATCGTCATTTGTTTCCACTCAATCATTATTCCCAGCCTCTCACGAACAACAGCTTTTTTCTGCAATATAAACTTGTATTATTATACCACTTACTCATCATGCAGTACAACAATAATATTTTTTCCTAATTTCTTAATTTCATAAAGGGAGCGCCTCAAAAAGCTGTCGAACCTCCAGCAGAAAGGAGGTGGACTCCATGGAAGAAATTCTCACCACATTTCTTGTCTCTGTTATAGCAGGCGTAGTTAGCTACTACATATGCAAATGGCTGGACAGCAGACGATAGACAGCAACAGTCTAAATGGAATAGCTCACCGTAACGAGCAAGAAAGCCCCCAGAGCTAGCACTCTGAGGGCTTTTGTTTTGCTTCAAGGAATCTCACCACATTCCTTAGCTACTGTTAGTATATGCGCAATGTGTCAAAAAGTCAACTCAAAAATAATGGGTGAAAAAGCCGCAGGCTGGCAAAATATTTCCCGGACGGTTCCCGAAAAAATTTCCGGAAAGCCCCTTCCATATTTAACTGTACATTCGCCAGCGCAAGAGAATCCACTTCTTTCAGCCATGGATATTCTTTTTTATATCCGGCTGGCGTATTTTTCAGCATCTTTCTGCTATATTTCATAGCCAGAATCAAACAAAAACACTGAATGAGAATTATTATCTAAACTCATTATGTACACTTATTGCTTATTTCGACCGCCCAATTTTTAAGAACATATTAAGGAAGGAGTTTTGACTATGTGCAGAGAAATGGAAAATATGAGAAAGGCTGAACGCATTGAAATTGCTAAGCGTATGTTGGTTTCCGGTAAACTCACCTATGAAGACATTGCCGCTTTTACAGACCTAACCTTAGAAGAAATCAAGGCTCTGGCCGTGCAAAAAACTACATAACAAAAATGGCTCTCTACAACACGACTTATTTAGTATATGGGTATGTTGTAGGGAGTTTCTTATCTTACAATACCAGATATCATAGCAGAAAAACCATCACATTACGCTATGCCTTATTTGAAGCACTTACCAAATAATGGCCGGTGTGTCAACCAGGGAATGAAGAAAGCCGCAGGCTGGGTGGACCAGTCTGTGACTTTTTTAGAGAAATTTTATTTAGTCTCAGTCCGTTTACATTGCAGAAGCGCTTCCAGTTCAGCAACTCTTTTAAGTGCTTCAGCAGTCTCTTTCTGTGCTTCTATTTTTTCTTTTTCAGCAGAATCCGCTCTCTGACGTTCCTTCTCTGTATTCTTGCGTTCAGCTTCCTGACCTTTTTCATACATGATCGTATCTCTCTCAAATCCCTTCATATAGCTTAAAGACACCTCCCCGTCCCGCTTTATAATATCCACCATCTTCTGGATATCTTTCAGTGTATCATTTACTGCATTTGTCTGGGTTGTGTTCTCCATATAGTTCAGGAACTGCCGGAGTTCTTCGGATATGTCATTACACTTTGTACCCTTGGTATACAATACGGTTGTCTGAGCACCATCATCGTATGGCATTTCCGTTTCTTCCACGCACATATTTCGTATCGTATATTTCACTCTGTCATAACCAAAAGGATCATAATTACAGATAAAGATCACGTATACTCTCTTTAACTTTCCAAAATCCTCTCCTGATTTCAGGCTGCGGCTGTCTATGATAGCATGATAAAAGCGGATCCTCTGTGGAAATGCGGCAATATACTTTGCTTTATCGTTCTTATCCGGCTCCAGGTCATAGATGGATGCATCCTCTGACGCATCTATCTCAGCACTGTCATCGCTTTCTACATAAACATCCAGCCGGGCTCCACGCAGATCCGTATTCAATCCTCCATAGGATTTCTGTGCGATCACTTTCAGATTTCGAAACTCCTTGTTAAACAGAAGTTTCAGAATCTTTCGTGTAAACTTCTCTCCCATTTCAGGATATGTCATCATGGCATTGAAGAGAAAATCATCCAGCAGGTTTAGCTCTTCCAGTTTTTTTCTTTCATTCTGCATCTGCATGCTCCTTTCCTTATGATGGAGGAAGCAGCATCGTTTCTACAGAATTTATATGTGCCGTTGTACTGTTTCCACCATATTTATTTCAGTTTCATACGTGGAATCAGATTGACCGAACGGCCTCAGAACTTTCCCAGATATGTAATTTCAGTGTAGCAAATGATGGCCGGCGTGTCAACCAGGGAATGAAGAAAGCCACAGACTGGGTGGATGCCAGTCTGTGACTCAGTTAGATTTTTATACTTTCTTTAGAGAACTTTTAAAACAAATTTCGTTTCTTTATTTTCCCGACATGGGGTGCGACCCCGACAGACCTTTGTTGTACCTCCTACTTTCAGTATAGCACATTTCGTTCTTATTTTATACTACTTTTGGAAAAAATTTCGGCCGAACGGCCAGAAAATAAGAAGGCCACAGACTGAGCGGATTCCAGTCTGTGACCTTCTTAGATTTTTATACTTTCTTTAGAGAACTTTTAAAGCAAATTTTGTTTCTTTATTTTCCCGACATGGGGTGCTACCCAAAAACAGTCCTAACTACCACCTATTTACAATTGTCACTCCATTTTCATCAAATCTTACTTCAGCACATTGAGTTTTATTGTTGCCTGTTACTTGAACCTGAAAACTTATACTTTTTTCCGAGTTTCCAATTGTATACGTTGCTGTATTTCCATAAATATTAAATTTTCCATTCCAAGTACTCCAGGTAACTTGACAATCATTTATTTGATTTCTATCCAAATATGCTTTGACAACAAATTTAACATTTGTTCCAGATACACATGAATTAATCACAGCATTAGTATTAGGATCAACAGCAATTACTTCCAATGTATATTCATGTTTTCTTAATGTTACATTTTTACTTATATTTATATCTTCACCTGCCACATTAACAGATGCAGTGATTTTACAAGCAGTTGCATCAGAATGGAATGTTACCTGAACCGCATTATTTTCACCAACCGTTGATTCTTTCCTGTTTAAATTTCCTGCCCAGTCAGTCGTCCATGTGACCTGCATATCTGCCATGTTTTTTCCATCAACTGTCACTTCCAACCAGTAATTTGCAGTATCATTGTTATATCCATTCTCAAGTCCATGTAAAGTCAGATTAACTTCTGGTTTTCTAACCGTAATTGTCTTGTTAATACTATGAGATATTCCAGGAACAGTCTTGTATGTAGCAGTTACTGTATAAGTACCTGGCTTATCAGCCGAGAATATAGTAGTCTGATCAGCTCCTGTATCAGTAGTGCTCTTAGACAAATGTCCGGATGATGTATCTTTTACAGTCCATTCAACATTTCTTTTTACGGCATTTCCATTCTCATCAAGCAGTTCAAGATACATTTCTTTCGTTGTAGCTGGTTCAACTGTTTCATCTTCACCAGGAATAATCCGCGCTGTAAATTTGGGTTCTGAAATCTTTACAGATAAGAACTTTTTAAAATCTGCGATTGTATTTCCTTTTTTCTCATCTCCATAATAGTTATTATTTCTATCAAATATTCCATATTTGGAAGCTACTCTCTGTATACTTGCTGTTAATTGTAAAGTCTGATTCACATCATTCACATTCGGCATAAATAACCAGTTCATTTTATCAGAAGAAGCCATTATCTCTCCATTGCTTCCACGTCCGGTCCAGTCAACCTGCGTTCCATCTTCAGGAGAAACACATAATGGAACATTATGTCCATTTACATCATATACATTAAGCAACAATTTCATTTCATATCCTTTTGAATATAAAAAATCCTCCTTTTCATATGCATATGCCGTGTCACCATTCAATGAAGTAAGCTGAATTCCATTAACTACCTTTATTTCTCTTTCAGCGTGAAGTTGAATACTTGTACCATCTCCATTATCTTTCTTAAAGTCTGCACATATAATAAAACCACGTCGTACATTTTCACCAATTGTAATATGTCTTACTGTATCCGGATATGCATATTCTGTACTATCTATTGAAATTCCTTCTGGATTATTCTTTAAATACCACCTCATTTGAGAATTTTTATTCCACAAAACATCCAATGAAACCGGTCTCCAGTTAAATCCATATTCTATTGTAGCCATGCAATCATATGTTCTTCCTACTACAAGGGCATCTATTGAACTGTCTCCATTTACATAAATATCTGCTGTAGCTGCAATTACAGTAAATGCACTCATATCTTTTACTACACCACAGGTAATATCATATCCCGTACGTCCAGAAAGATCTACTTCTGCTTTTACTTTCCATTCTCCGATATCATTCTCCGCAAAATTTCCTCCAACACTGTAATCGGATGCGTTCTCCGGTTTTTGTGTTGTAGTGATGTTCACAATATCTGATGTATTATTTCCATCTATGGTTTCTACTACTTGTCCGCCTTCCATATATGTACAGCGAAGTTCTTTTTTTGTGCCTACTGTGTATGTCGCATCGTTTTCCGGCAATGACAGATCTATTCTGGCAATCTTAACAGTAATTGTATTTGAAACATTATGTTCACTGTTTGTAGCACGCACAGTAAACGAACCTTTATCAGCAGTTCCAGCTTCTGAACCTACTGAAATCTGACCCGCAGAAGTAACAATTGCATATGAGCAATTATCAGGCTTGTCCATTGTCCAGCTTACAGGTACATTATCTTCTCCTTTTGTCCCATCACTGTATACATACTTCCAGATAATTTCAGAATTTAAATTCAAACCATTATATCCTGCTGCAACCAGAACGCTCTTTGTTTCTGTTTCGATTCCTGTTACAATCCTGTTATTATTAATCTGAATTGTTACCGGTGCAGATATAGCTGTCTGTTTTCCATCTGCTGTCCTGGCAGATACAGTTACAGTGATGGTTCCTGTGGCATTATTGTTGACTGTAAGTTTTCCATATGTAGGGTCCAGAACAGGGAAAGAACCTTTATCCGCTCCATCTGTAATCTTCCACACTACAGTTGTCGGATCTATAGGTCCGCTTGCATCGTACGAAAGGATTTTAGAATTACCTACATCAATAGAATCCGGTGCACCTACAATCGTGATTCTTATATCTGTGCTTCCGGCAGTTGCAAACGCATCATCTGGTTTTAAAACCTGAATCCTGTTTCTGAGATTAACCGTATGAAGAGTTTTAACTTTCTTTCCATTATTTTCTGTAGTTAATCGGAAACGCACAATACGCTCGCTCTCTACTTTTGTCACGTCTGCTGTAAAATTCTCAATTCCTTCTGCAAATACAGAACGCTTAATTAACTCTTTAGAGTCTCTTGCTGTATCTGAACCATTTCCTGAAATAATTCCTGTCTGATTCTCTTCGTCACCTTCTGCTGCAACTGCAATATCGATATTCTCCGCATTTTCTCCAGAAGTTCCTCTCTCATTCTTAATATGCTGTGATTCTGGATTTTCTCCACTTCCATTCTCATCCTTCTCTTCTGTACTGCTGCTTGCCTTTGTGTACTGACGTTGGCTGTAGTAAAGTTTTCCTTCACTTCCCACCCAGTCTAATACATCAAATACATAACGACTTGTTCCATCACCGTTCTCATATTCGTTACAGGTAATAAATGTTTTGGAAGTCGCATTGGAATCATCAATATCACTTCTTATCTGCTCTCCCATATCAGTTCCTGAACCATATGCATAATACACACTTCTGTTTGCATCTATGATCAAATCTTCTATCGCATTTAAAGTCTCCTGAGCATCTATCTGAGATTTTGTATTACCGGATACACCTCTGAACAGATTGGAGCCCGTACCGATCAATGTCACTACAACGCCTGAAAAAATTGCAATAATCGCCACTGTAACAATCATTTCTATCAGAGTAAAACCGGCATTGTTCTGTATTCCTTTTCTGATTGTATCCTTTTGTGTTCTAAACATTCAACAATTCTCCTCATACATTATCTCATAGCTTTAGGATCATAAATTCACAAGATTTCTACTGAAATCGTTTTTGTTATTTCGCCTCAACAGAATATTTTCCGGTTTCTATATTCAGGGTAATCACTCTGGTACGCATTCCACCACTGACCGTAATAGACAGACAATATGGCAAACTGGTATCTCTGTCCAATGGAATGTCATTTCCAGATTCAAGAACTTCCAAAATTTCATTCTGTTCCCACTCATTTGACTGAATAGGAAGAAATCCACCTGTTGCGCGGTCATACGTGAGAATGAGAGAACTTCTGCCATTGTTCTCAGTTCCATCCCACAAATTATAGGTATTCCCATTGTTATCCTGATAACTGATTCTTGTTCCGGCTGGAGCAATTTTTTCTGAATCAGCACTTCTTATTTTGGATGATGATTCACTTTCTTTTCCTCTGTCAAGATAATAAGTGATATAATAACCATCAGAACGATATTCCAGTTTCATTTCTCCCACAAGTCTGTTCATTGCTTCCCGTCTTGTTTTATCAAGCGCAGCGGTTATGGAATTCGTTGCACGCTGAACACGAAAACCAAGTACCGAGTTCAGGGAAGGAACAATAATCCCAAGCAAAATGGCAAAAATTGATACAGTAATAACCATCTCAACAAGAGTAAAACCCGTATTTCTCTTTTTACAACAGTTTGATCTTAATTTACGCATTTTTTTCTTTAACACTACTCTTTTCTCCAGTTCTCATAGGTAACGCAGTCAGCCAGATCATAGGTATCAGAAACCCTTCCTGTATCTGTAGTTTCATCTGAGGTATTTGTATTTCCCAGAACATACTTATCACCCTCCCAGAAGAAACTCTTTGGTGATATTTTCTTATTTTCACCCTCAGCCTTATTCATCTGAGCCTGAAATACTCTTGCAGCTTCCAGAGGTGCAGACTCCAGACTTGCTCCCGCTCCAAGGGTAATCCGTCCCTTTGCCATAATAATTCCCTGAAAATGAACTCCGGAATTAATTATGACATCACCGGTACATACAACGAGACGTAATTTATCTGCCATAGCAGAAGTGATTTCCAATGGTTCATCTTTTCCACTAACTTTAATTTTCGATGTTGTACCATCGTCATTTTTTATTTGAAAGGTACTGGATTCTCCATTATGTACCATGATTGCCTGCAGACCGTCATCCTCATCCGCTGTAAATTCTTCCTTAAGACTTTTCGGATGCTTCTCCTGCAAAAACTGAACCATTTCTTTTTCATTGACCATATTGTCAAAGACATTCCTGTCTGTATCTTCCTTTTCATTATGAACCAATCCGTCAGAGTCTTTTACTTCTTTATTCAGAAGGTCTACACTGGTAATCATTTTTCTGTTTAATGCATACCACATATTCTGATAATTTGTCTGCTCCTGAAGGAGAGCCTGCGAAACCTCCGGACTGGTGGCAACAGCCATATTGCCTTTAGCAGTAGTTCCGTTTTCTGTTGCTTCACCGCTCTCATAAGAAAGAACGTTTCCATTTGTAACATAACGGATATAATTCTTCATGTCCTTTACCTTGATTCCGCTGTTCGTACCACTGAAATAGAAAGATAAATATTTATCCAGATTTGTCTTTACTGTAGAATTATTCATATAATAATCATACATAAAATCTGAAGATGCCTTACTGTCTTTAAAATTCAGATAAAAATATACATATCCCTCATCTGCATTATTACTGTAGAAAACTTTCTGAACAGGCTTAACAGAATCTATGCCAATTTCGTTCAGAGATTTATTTCCCAGTTCTGACACTTTCGCATCCATTTTCAAAGGAATAGAATCCATCTGTTTCAGTCCGCTATTTTCGTAATCTGAATAGGACATCGGATTTTTAATTTCCATTTCAGAATTCTTTAATTTGGAAGCATCTATTAATTCTGATGGAAGAAGATATGCCAGCTGTGTTCCCTTCACAGTAATACTTTCTCCCATCATGACATCATTAGAGTTACTTTCTCCATTAACAGACTTTACTTTTGATGTTCCGATGTAGCTTCTGCCTGCCAGCATTATTTTTCTCACACCTGACAAATCCAATGTGGTATTCTTCCCATTGATTATGATAGAACTGCTCAAAGCAGTATCACTCCATCTCTTCTTTGGATTATCATACATATATTTATTCAAAGAACTTCTGGCAGACTCCGGATAGCCGTATCCATAATATTCGCCCTGTACAGTAACCCTGCTGCCGCTTCCTGATTCTATAGTTAAATCATCTGACAGATATGTCGTTCCCAGAAGATTAACCTGTGCTGATGATAATTTCACACCCTGAGCCCAGAGAGTTACACCTGCTTCGCTGGTAAATGACGCATTCGGCTCCGTATAAATCTCTCCGGCACTGACAATCTTATCACCACTTTGGATGTCCAGATTAGTTCCTGATTTAATCCAGATACTTGTATTAGGATTCTTCTCCAAAATCGTATTATCATTAATATCCTGTAAAATGCCGGAATAAATACTTCCTGAAATTGTGGTATTACCACCTTCACAGATAATTCCCTTACCTGCCACTACAATCATATTCATAAGATCCGGGAGTGTAGATGGTGTAGGAAACTGCACTTTAGGAATTCCCAATCTGATATCTGTTTCTATTACAGACGCATAACCTTTAGGATCAACATAAATCACCTTAAGGTTTTTCAACAAGATTCCATTTTTATTATCTTTTGTCATTACCGGTTCTTTATCGGATGGTGTAGTAACAATCAAAGTCTCATTTTCGTTGATTTTCATATCAAGATACTTTTTCAGATAATCCAGATCATATTTACTTTGATCTGAGTCTTTTTTCAACCGATTTGCCAGTTTTTTTATAAATTCATTTACAAAATCATTCTGTCTCTGTTTATCAAGAACAACATCTGTTGAATTTTCATCTTTATCATAAGTTTCCAGAACCTTGATATATGCCTCTGACATGGAGTTTCCTACATCCTCCTGAAGTCCTACACGGATTTCTTCAATTGCACGCTCAGCAGTATAAAAACTGTCTTTTCCCTTTAAATCTGTAATTTTCATCTGAAAATTACTCAGAGCCATATACAGAACAAGAAGTCCAAGGATTCCGATAAAAGACACTGCAATAATTACAGTGATCAGTGAAAAACCTTTATTCTGTTTTACGTCTGTATCTTTCTGACCATTCATATTATCGCTCCCTGTTATCAATTTTCTTTCGCTCCGTCCAGGCTTGCAACCAGTTCATCTTCCGGAAATCCTTTTTCAGCTGCACCTGATTTATATACCTTCACTTTTGCTGTATAGATTCTGTCTGTTTCTATTTTATCATCAAGACCATTATAGCTTAATATCTGTTTCGCCGCTGTTCCGGTTTTCTTTCTGTCATTCTCTCCCTTGTCATTCACAGCCTGATAAGTCAGTTGCATTTGATTAATACGGGGACGGGTAAGAATTTGATCAAAATCACTGATATTATAATCCAGATTTGTCCTCAGTTTCGTCTGAGCCTTATAAAGACTGGTATTTGTGTTCCAGTTTGTATGCTCCAATTTGTCAGGACATTCTTTTATCGTCAGTGACATACGGTAGAAATTTTCCTGAGAGGAAGTTGGTATATTATTTTCTTCATCTCTTTGTTTTGTCACATATACATTAACCGGATAATTATTTTCATTTTCTATAACAATGTTATCCAGGGTTTTTGTACTGTTTTTAACTTTGTTCTCATAATTAGGGTAATAAAAAATATACAGGTTTTTCAACTTTGACTCCGCTTCTGAACTGTAAAAAGTCAGATACTCGCTTTTATAGGTACAGAAACATCCTTTTATATCGTTTTCTTCTGACTTCCCTTTACATGGACAGATATCCATGCGTTCATACTTATTTCCACCTTCCTTTACATAATTATACGCATTCAAGATATATTTAGCATCTGCCTTAATTGTTCCGCCACTTTCTTCAATTTTTACATAAAGCGTTCTTCTCGTCTGCTTATAAATATCTTCCGGACTCAGTTTTTCTGCTGGTCTGGGATGTTGTGAAGTAAATTCTTCCGTCAGCTTTTGCTTTTCTTCTTCTGATGTTGCATTTTTGATATAATCAGCCAAATCTTCATCCCACAGTTTTTGTGCTGCCTGAAGCTGTCCATTCGCTATAACCTCCATTGCATTCTTATCCCAGTTTTTCCCCATGATCAAAAAGGCATTTGTTTTAGTATCCAATTTAGCAATGTTAGGTGCCAGATAATCATTTTTTCCTTCATCATTATTAGTAAGTGTTTTCTTTTTATATCCGGAACCTTCTCCGCCATTAAACTCTATCAGTGCATCAAAAGACTCATGATTACCCGGCACATTTGTAAGTTCAAAATAATACTTGGAGACATTATTGCCTGTTTTTCTGGGATTGAATTCATAGCTTTTACCCTCATCCTTGGAAATAACAGATGCTGTTACCTTTGATGTATCCTCTCCATCCAGAGTATTGTAGAGACGCACATCGTTATAGTTACTTCCATCCTTTATGACTTCCTTTACCCCGATAGAGTTCCCTGTTTCAGTATTGATTCTGTCTCTTTCAGAATCAAGAAAAGAAAGTCTCGCCTGTCCGTTCAGAAAATTAATGGGATAATTAAATGCCAGTGAAACATCCTCAAAATCTTTGGATTTAATCTCTTCCATAATATTCTGCGCTACTGTTGTTGCCTCAAGATAAAGATTTGATTTCTTATTGATTCTCTGAGAAGTTACGAAGCTCTGAAGAAGCACTGCTGCTGTTATGGAAAAAATACTAACCGCAACAATCACCTCTAACAATGACATACCTGCATTCGATTTTTCCCTCTTTTTTCTGTCCATCCCAATGCTCCTTTCTGTGTCCGGTTATCTATAAAAACACAGTTAGAGGGGCTCTGATTTCTCTCCCCTCTAACATACTTTCCCTATTGCGCCTGTCCAGTCGTTTCAGCAGCGGCTGCGTCCTGCGTGTTTGCTCCTTCCTGACTGTCTGTTGTCTGGCCGTCAGCGCCAGTGTCGGAAGCCGCCTGTTCTGTGTTTGTCTCTGCGGCTTTCGTTTTGTTCTTCTTGCTTTTTTTGCTCTTTTTGCCTGACTCTATTGTTCCGAAAATATTATCTGTTCCGTATGCTACGCTTCCTGCATCCGGTTCTGTATAAGTCTGGCCTGTTCCTGCCATGAAAAACAGGTTTACTGTAATGCTGCCCGAAAGATTTCCTGTTGAGGAGTCAAAGGAGGCATTCACATTGTCAAGTGTCATCCTGCCTGTCTGGTCAGCCAGATAATCAACCATATCCTTCAAGCTGGCATAGGTTCCTGTAAACTGCATGGTGTCCTGTGTCCGGTAGAGTACAGGACTGGTGAACACACTGTTCAGATTCTCCACTTCTGCATCGGAGGCAGCCTGACGCTCATTCTCTCCGACTACATCTGTGCCCTCAATCTCATCAAGCTGAGACTGGGTCTGCTCATTTGCCTGCTCTGAGAGAGTCTGGTCAGGCAGACCTGCCAGAGGATCTTCTGTACTTCCGTCCAGGGAAGCCACAAACTCTCTTGTACCCAGACCTACATTGGATATCTGCATATCCAGGGAATTCTCCATATTCATGGAAAGTACGATTCCGTCTTCAGGACGGATGTCTGCCGGAAATGCAGATGTATATTCGCTGACCTTTGCATTGATATCTTCTGTTTCTTTCAGATAAAAATCCCTGTCTGCAGCCAGCTTCAGCAGGTCATCCAGCCTTGTCTTCAAAGGTTCGGTTGATGCCTGGATGCTCTGCGCCTCTTCCATCTGCGGTCTGTATCCGAAGAAATATCCTGCTGCAAAAACACCTACTCCAAGAAACATCAGCAGTATTTTTTTATCACGCATAGAAATATTCATGTCCATAATTAATCCTGTCTCCTATTACTCTCCTGAGCTGTCCAGCGGTGCCGGATCTGAATATGTACAGAGTACACTTAAGGATACGGTTCCATCCTCAGCCTCGTCAATTCCTGTAGTGGTTACAGTAGACAGGCTCTCAAAGGTACGAAGCTGCATGATCGTGTTCGCTGCTGCCGATTTGCTGCCTACACGCATGGAAAAGCTGACCTGCGTTCCTGTAGAGCTGAAGTTCTCCACTGTAATATCCGAAGGCATTTTCTCTTCCAGCTCTTCGATAAAATTCTTAAGTCCCTCATTGGGGGTATTTGTATACTGATACATATTCTGATAATTGTCATACTGTACCTTTGCACTGGTATAAGCACTGTAAATCTCCTCAATGGAGCTCTCTTCTGAGATTCTCTGATTCAGCCGCTCTTGCTCATGTTGCTGATAAATACGGTTTGCATATCCTGCAACTGTCAGCACAACTCCTGCCACTGTTCCGACCACACAGATAATGATAGCACCGCTCAAAGTCTCTTTCTTTTCTTTCTTCTTCCTGTTGACCTTGTCCATCAGGTTTACGCCTGAAGTACCCGATGAAAGAACTGCAGCGTAAAGGCAGGCTTCCTGTGCATCTCCGCCGGCAGGCAGGGCAAAATTCTTAAACTCCTGTAATACGTCTACCTGCTGTCCCAGCTCATTGGTAAGAAGGAGCATCAGCCCCTTTACCCGCGCACCAAGACCGCAACATGCGATAGAATCAAAGTTTGTATCCGTATGGCGGGAAATATAATAGTCCATAATACGGGAAATATTTCCGATCAGGTATCTGAGGCTCTCTGTCACCTCAGCCCTGGCAGTTTCCAGCTTTCTCTCCTCATCAGAGATTTCTTCGTCAAAAGACTCCATGTCAAGGAAAGGATTGATACATTTTCTGCTGCAAAGCACATCCAGAGCCTCATTCGCATCCAGTTTGTCCCCAAACTCCGGAAAAGCCCTTACTGTCTCTGCCGCACTGTCCACACCATAATTAATATTACGCTGGAGGGTCAGCTCGCCGTCCTGGATGATCGTAATGCTGGTTCCCGTATATTCCACCTTAACCAGAATATGAGTTCCTTTTGCATACTCATCCTTTACCGAATGATAAATACTGTCACCTGTACAGGTGATCCCTGTCATTGTCAGCCCTGCATTCTCCGCAAACTCACTGTAAGCTGCTGAGATTGCTTTCGGAGCGGCATAAACCATCAGATGGTACTGCTTTGTCTCTTCCTTCCCGTCTTCAGATTTCTGGCTCTCCACATCGACCACACTGTAGGACAGCACATACTTGCTCACATCAATGGGAAAATAATCTGTGGCATTTGCCTCTATAATACTCTGTATCCTGTTTGCTTTCACAAAAGGGATACGGACTTCCCTGCTTGCGATCCTGGTAGAACCTGTGGCAAAATATACTTTCTTTGTCTTAATCTTTCTCTGGGAAAGCTCTGCCTTAAGATTCTCTCCGAGAGTTTTTGTATCACGGATCTGTCCATCCTCCACAGCCCCCTGGGGTGCCGGTATACAGAAACAATTATAAATCCTTCCCTTTTTTCCACGTACTTCAACTTCCGCAACTCTGATCTGAGATGCCTCTGCCTCTATACTCAAAATTTTCGCCATTTGTATTTTTCCTCCGTATGAGCCGCCGCCCTCTGCAGACAACCGCCCTTTTTCAATTACAAAAATGAATTTTAACAGATAAAACATTTTAAAACTCATTTTTCTAACTGAAAAATTCTATGATTTTCAGTTAAAAATTAATGACAGGTACCAGCTGATCCACTTATTTCCCCACAAAGCAGCCAGCAAAATCCCGGCTGACAGATAAGGACCCATGGCAAGCATACGCCCTGCCTTCTTTCTCACCATGCGGATAATATGGACCACAGACCCGATAATACATCCCAGCACAAAAGCCAGCAAGATCAGCTTCCATCCAAGAATCAGACCACAGGCAAACATCAGCTTAATGTCACCACCGCCGATTGCTCCGCCGCCGCTCACCAGATAAAGAATCTCCAACACACCGCTGACACAGACCATCCCAATCAGATGCTCTACCAGATTCCCCCTGTCAAGCACAGCCATCGCAATTCCAAGGACAAACAGAAACACATTAATCCCAAACGGAATCTCATACGTCCGCCAGTCAATCACACTCAGAACCAGAAGAGCTGACGCCATCAGGCAATAAATCACGCTGCTCCACACCGGTCCATTCACAACAAATATCACCACATAGAGGATGCCATTGACACCCTCTATGATCGGATACTGAACCGAAATCTTAGATTTACAGTTACGACACTTACCACCTAACACCAACCAGCTAAACACTGGCACCATATCATACCACCGAAGCTTCCGCCCACAGGTCATACAATGGGAGGGGGCTGTCACCACCGACTCCCCAAGAGGAAGCCGATAGATACAGACATTCAGGAAACTACCGATGGTGATGCCGAATATGAAGATTGTTATGTAGGGGATTGTGTCTAAGAAAAGAAGCATAGGTATTTTCCTTTCAAAAATAATTTATAAATGAGGTTTTGCATAACTATATAGCTGAATTTAGATGTAAACACATCACTTTCCTATTTCAGTTCCACCCATATAAGTAGCAAAATCAGCTGGGGAATATTTTACAACAACTCCTCCATCGGGTTTAACTTCAATTTCTGCCTTAATATCTGACTGAGCTCCAGCATTCCATTTTTTTGATTTTGTTGTCAGTTTAGTAGACCAATCAGGAGAAGCTGCATTGAGTTCAGTTTCCAATTTGGCAGGAACTGTTTTATTTGTTTCCGCCGCAATTCCAGTATTTGTTGCATCTGCTGCGCCAATAGTAATTGTATATTTTCCTGCTGGCAACTCATTATCTGTATCACCCGCAAAAGTCTGAACAACTTTTATAAGTTCATTCATATTACTTGCATCTGCTGCTTTTCTGGATTTTTCTACATATTTTGTATACTGTGGTGCAAGTAAGCCAACTAAGATTGCAAGAATTGCAACTACAATTACAAGTTCTACTAATGTAAAACCTTTATTATCTTTTTTCTTTCTATTAAATAATTTTAACATATTACTATCTCCCTAATTTTCATTATACCGAGATAGTAACATCATTCATGCATAGCAAAGAATTGTTATGCATTCATCGAAAAATCCAATCTTTATAACAGACAGATTATTAACAAAAATTATTTTCCAGCCTGCTCTTTCATATTTGTTGGAATATATTCAACATCTATAGAACCATCATTATTTACAGTCAATTTTGCTGAAATAGTTTTTGACATAGTAGTTGTCGTTACATTTTGAGCCGTTGTTGAAGTCTCCCATTTACTAGATTTTAATTTTGTTTTTGTCCATTCTTTTCCAGCATAAGATGCAAGTAACTCTTCAATTTTAGTATTTGCAGTAGCTTCAGCAGCTGAACCAGTCAATTTTTCAGATTTGACAGTTGTAGAATTGGTAGCTGCGGTACCTTCTCCCTGTGTACCAATAGTAATTGTATAAACTCCTGCATTAATCTGATCATTTCCATCAGAAGCAGCTGTCTTAAATGCAGTAACCATATTCTCAAGATTTGCTACATCAGCTGCTTTTCTTGATTTTTCCACATATTTCGTATACTGTGGCGCCAGAATACCAACCAGAATCGCCAGGATAGCAACTACGATAACCAACTCAACAAGAGTAAATCCCTTGTTATCTTTCTTTTTTCTGTCTTTCAGAAATTTAAACATAACTCATTCTCCTTCAAAATTAATTTAATTCATTTCAATTCGGATAGAGTCATATCGTGTCGAAAGATACAAGAGCAGCACACCATACATGCCAGACAATATATTCAACTTTTCGATGAATACATAACTCTCCTGTTGCTGTCATCACGAATGTCACTATCCGGTGATTGATTCAACGAGCGAGAACCCTGATGGGCTCTCCACCCCCCCCCCTGTAAAAATCTCTTTTTCAGGAGAGAGGGAGTTATGTTTATAAACTCGTTATTCAATTTTCATGTTACAATTTTGTTTCTCACTTCCGGTTTAGGAAAAACCTTCCCGTTATCAGGAACCCAGTCACTGCCAATACCAGCTCCGGGATGTAAATATATTTATCTACATTTGCAGGAGACTTAGTCATACTTGGCATTTGGGAATCTGCGTTATTCTGCGAAAAAACTCACTGTCTGAGCGAAGCGAGTTATGAGGTTTTCGCAGAATGCTTTTAGCAGATTTCCAAATGCTTAGTATGACTGGCTCCGAAGCCGTAGATAAATATATTTACATCCCGGAGCGTCCACCTGACAGCATATTCCTTCAGACAATCTCAGCCTTTCTCTCACCGTATAATTAAATCACTAAAATCCCGCTTTTTCCACGCGCCCCCTTCCATATCTTACAAGAAAACACGACATTTCCATGATTTCTATGATGAACACAGCCCCCTATGCAAGCTGTAATACATCCAATTTTGGTTATTTCAGCAACTTTTAACGCGGTTGCCACTCGCAAATGATCCTTTGATTACCCAATCAATCAGATATCTAAGATAATTTAATTACTTTTTACCCATTTTAGGATATAATCTATATGCACTGTATAATTAAATTTTCATTATAGATTATCCAGTCCATTATACATAGCCCCAATCGGTGAAACCACCGCGATTACCAGCGTACCAACCACCAGCGCCATAAACACAATGATCAACGGCTCCATAGCCGCCAGTACACTCTGGGTAGTCATCTCCACCTCTTCGTCATAGTAATCCGCCAGCTTCTCCAGCATATCCTCAATATTACCAGTTTCCTCACCAATCCCAGTCATATGGCACACCATAGGCGGAAAGATTTTTGAGGCGGTCAATGGTTCTGACAGCGGAATACCTTTCATAACTTCCTCACGTGCTTTCAGCAGTGCATTTGTGTAATGAATATTATTGACAATCTTTGACACTGTCTCCAACGCATCGATAGTAGAGATACCCGAGGACAGCAACGTACTCATTGTCCTTGCAAACTGTGCGCAGGCTGTCTTCACTGTCAGCTTGCCAAACAACGGCATCTTCATCTTGACCCTGTCGATGGCAAGTCTGCCCTGTTCTGTCCTGTAGATCATCTTATATGCCACGATCACCAGAATGATCAGTCCCAGGATCATATACCAGTGTTCTGTCATCCACTCACTGGTATTCATAACCCACATGGTAATTCCCGGCATCTCCACATCCAGATCTGCAAACATATCAATAAAGATCGGAATAACGAACAGAAGCATAACAGCCACAACTCCAATCGCTGCAATAATCAGAATGATCGGATAGATGGTTGCCTTTCTGATGGTTGCCTTCAACTTGGCTTCCTTCTCAAACTGTATTGCCATTCGTGTGAAAGCCATCTCAAGGCTTCCGGAGTTCTCACCTGCCTCTACCATATTGATGAGCATTGGCGGGAAAATATCTGACTGGCCTCTCATGGAGTCTGCCAGTGTATTTCCTTTCTCCACACTGAGAAGTACCTCTGAGATGGCACGCTTCAGCCATTTGTTCTCTGTCTGTTCTGAGAGCATCTGCAGGGCTTCTTTCATTGGAACACCTGCCTGGGTGATGCTGACGAACTGACGGCAGAATACACTGAGATCTCTTGGCTTTACTTTCTTTCCTATGGAGAAATCTATCTCTTTGTTCAGGGCGCCCTGTTCTTTTACAGAGACTGGGATCAGCCCGTCGTTTTTCAGGATATCTACAACTTTCTCTTTGTTGTCAGCCTCAATACTTCCTCTTTTCTCTTTTCCCCTTTTATCTACTGCCATGTAGGTAAAACCCGGCATCTTATCACTTCTTTCTATCAGTCAGGCTCAGGGTGTCTGCCAGATCGGGTTTCTGTCAGAAGTCAAAGCTGACTTTTTTGTTCATGCCGACCGGATCCTGGGCATATGTCACTGCATTGTCAGCATCGATCAGTTTTCTCATATATAAGTCATACAGCGCATCATCCATTGTCTGCATTCCTGCACGTTTGCTGGTCTGCATCACAGATGAGATCTGATAGGTCTTGCTCTCTCTGATCAGGTTTCGCACTGCATTATTTGCAAAAAGTATTTCAAGTGCAGCTACACGGCCGCTTCCGTCTGCTTTCTTGAGAAGCTGCTGGGATACAACGCACTCTAATACAGAGGCAAGCTGGATCCTTATCTGCTGCTGCTGATTTGGCGGGAATACATCGATGATTCTGTCGATAGTCTTGTCCGCACCGATAGTATGAAGGGTGGAAAATACCAGATGACCGGTTTCCGCCGCTGTGATGGCAGTGGAAATGGTTTCCAGGTCTCGCATCTCTCCTACCAGGATCACATCCGGGTCTTCTCGGAGTGCAGCCCTCAGTGCCTGTGCATAATTCGTTGAATCACTGCCGATCTCTCTCTGGTTTACCACAGATTTATCATGTCTGTGCAGATATTCGATGGGATCCTCCAATGTAATAATATGGTAAGGATAATTCCTGTTGATCACATGAATCAATGAAGCCAGTGTAGTTGATTTCCCGCTTCCTGTCGGTCCTGTTACCAAAATGAGACCTCTTTTCCGCGTGGTCATCTCCACTACCTCTGCAGGGATACCAAGGTCCTCAGGTTCCGGGATATTAAAAGGAAGGCTTCGCATAACGGAAGCAAGTGTTCCTCTCTGTTTAAACACATTTACGCGAAAACGTCCCACACCTGAGATGGCATATGCGAAGTCCGTCTGTCCATTGTTCTGTAATTCTTCTCTGTGACGGACATCCATCAGGGGCATGAGAATGTCTTCAAGCATCTGCGGGGTAAGGCGTTCTCCCTCTATGGGGGCCAGTACGCCATCGATCCTGTAGCTTGGCGGCCGACCGGTTGTCAGATGGATATCGGAAGCCTTTATCTTCACTGACTGTATCAGTATTTCGTCTAAATTATACATATTTCCTAATCTGCCTCGTAACTCCCTGAGAATCTCCGGAGAGCTCCGGTTCGCAGGAATTCCTTCTATATTAATGGTCTGTAGAATTAATCGTCTGTAAACTTACGTTATTCATAAGATGCCTTAAGCATCTCTTCCACAGAGGTGGTACCGTTCAGCACATAGTTGATACCATTCTCTCTCAGTGTGCGCATACCGCTGTTTCTGGCTGCACGTTCCAGTTCCTCTGTTGTGCCATTCTCTGCGATCAGGTCGCGAATCTCGTCATTGACCTCCATGATCTCGAACACACCGATACGCCCGTAATATCCTGTATGGCTGCAGAAATCACAGCCACAGGGTTCATAGACATTTACGTCCTCCTGTGTGTTCATCCTCAACACTCTCTTCTCCTCAGAGGTTGCAGGGCGCATTTTTTTACAGTGGCTGCACAGCTTACGCACAAGGCGCTGTGCGATAACTCCTACAACAGAATCTGCGATCAGATATCTCTCCACTCCCATGTCCGCCATACGGTTCAGAGTACCTACTGCATTGTTGGTATGCAATGTAGAGACAACCAGATGTCCTGTTATGGATGCCTGTACTGCAATAGCAGCAGTCTCCCTGTCTCGAATCTCACCGATCATAATAATGTCCGGGTCCTGACGGAGAATAGAACGAAGGGCTGACGCAAAATTCAGGTCTACTTTGTTGTTGACCTGTACCTGATTGATGCCCTCAATATCTGCCTCCACAGGATCCTCTACTGTTACGATATTGACTGCTTCTTTATTTAATTCACTTAATGCTGTATACAGGGTAGTGGATTTACCGCTTCCTGTCGGTCCTGTTACAAGAATGATCCCGAAAGGACTGGCCAGCATATGGTTGAAACGTTCCATCTCATCGGGTGGAAGTCCCAGATCTTTCTTGTTACGTGTAAGGTTCAGTTTTGAAGAGAGTCGCATTACGATCTTCTCTCCGTGTACAGTAGGCAGAGAGGAAATTCGGATATCATAGTCCTGTCTGTCTACCATAATGGACATACGTCCGTCCTGAGGTTTCCTTTTCTCTGAGATATCCATACCTCCAAGGATCTTGATACGGGTGGAGATTGCAGGGAGAAGGCTGTTGTCATATACCATACGCTCATAGAGTGCACCGTCGATCCTGTAACGGACGCGTACTTTGTTCTCCAGAGCTTCGATATGGATATCACTGGCCCTCTGGCGGATTGCCTGTTCAATAAGGGAACGCACCAGCTGTACAATAGGTGCATCACTTACATCTGTATCTGTATCGTCGTCTGCTGCTCCTCCACGAAGCTGTGCCCTCTCCTGAGTAAATCGTCTGGCTGCATCCAGTGTCTCCGATGCGCCGTAGCATCTGTCGATTGCCGCAAGAATATCTCTGGTTGTAGCAATGTAAGGCTCTATCTGCAGGTTTGTCACGATAGAGATGTCGTCGATCGCAGCCATATCCATCGGATCTGCCATTGCAAGATGAAGGATATTGGCATTGTAGGGATCCAGTTCAAAGGGAATGCAGGTATATTTCTTAAGAATGTCCACACTGACCAGATTTCGGACCTCTTTCGGGATCGTCACGCCTGTCAGCTGAACGACTTTAAGCCCCAGCTGCATCTGGAGGGCACGAACGATCATATCCTCAGTGATAAAGCCATTATCTACCAGAACTTCACCGATTTTCTTGCCGCTTCCCTTCTGCAATTCCAGGGCTTTCTTTAATTCATCTTCAGTCAGTACATTCTGCTTGATGAGCATGTCACCAAGCCTCATTCTCTCACGTCTTAATGCCATCTGTGTATCTCTTTTCCGAACACAACAGTGTGTTCACTGTTTACAGAACAAATCATCTGTTGGTGTCTCATCTTCAGATTTTACTGTAATATCAGCAACAAAAAAAGAAGGAATTTCTCCTTTTTTTATCTGACATTATATTATTGGTTTAAAGTTAACATATTTCGTACACTTTGTCAATTTTTGTTTCCATATTTTCGAATATTTTTTTCGTTTTTGAAGCATATTCCGCAGACCAATAAGCAAATTCGTCAGTTTTTACTTGATCGTTTAAGTTAACAGATAAAAAAGTTTACACACGAAAAAAGAAGGGAAAGCCAGACTTTTTTGTATGACTTTCTCCCTTCTTTTATCCATTTTATTTTGCCTTAAATACAGCGACTTTCTCTTTTGACAGATCAATCTTATCCGGAAGGATGGAAGTCTTCTCAGTGGATTCCGATGTTGTGAATCCTGTTGAGTCGGAAGTATTTGACTTCATCGCATCCTGCAGAGTATTGCTTACTGTCACATTTGCAGAAAAGATATCTGTTCCTGTGGAAGCTGCTGCATCACCTGTTGTTATGCTTACCGTACTGCTGCTCTGCATTTCCTGAATCTGTTCCTGTGTCGGGTAGAAGGATGGCTGGCGGATGTAACGGAAGCTTGCACTGTATGCTTCGCCTACTGTTACTCCATTCTTGCCGGAGGAGCAGTGTACTGCGATCCAGTCACCTGCGTCTGTTTTACCGCAGAGAATACCTACATGATTATCGCTTCCTGCTTCCGGTCCTTTCTGGAACACCAGATCTCCGGGCTGTGCATCTGCCTCAGTTACCACGTTTGCTTTCTCCCATTGATCGGAAGTTCCGTCGCCTACAGCTTCCTGCATTGCTTTATCCTGATATCCGTTGATCACTGCCCAGGTGACAAAACCACTACAGTCCAGTCCGTATGCGCGGATGGTTCCGGTGCTCTTGCTTCCCTCGGCTGATACCTTCTCGCTGGTTCCCCAGCCTGGATCTTCACCGATCACTGTGGATTTGCCGCCCCAGAAGTAACCGACTTTACCAACCAGTGAATAGGCTGCGGAGATAACATTTACTCTTTCCTCGGAAACATCATCTCCTACGCTCTCGCGGACAAAACCGTTGGCAGCTGTTACTACCGCGCAGAGGAGTTTGCAGTCTGTTTCCACATATTTCTTAAGGATCGTACGATCCTTCTTTGCGATTTTATTTTTCTTAATATAGTAGTTGATTTTACGATTAGCGTATGTAACGTGAGTGATATCCTGCTTGTCCCTTACGATCGGGTTCAGCTCTGCAAAGATTTTCGCAAGGTCTTTCTTGCAGGAAGAATCCAGGGTAAATTCTGTTTTTCCGTCCTGGCTCTGCTGATATACATAGACTGCAAGGATATCCTGCCAGTTTCTTACCAGAAGACTGTCTGCAGATGTGGTGGTCTTGCTGCCGTTTACATCGCTGGCATCTGCTACTTTGTTCTTCTCTTTATATTCCTTCTCGATCTCATCCATAACAGAAGCGAAATCATCTGAGAAGGTCAGATTGTAGTTATTCTTCAGGCTGTCCAGATAGAAATCCTTACCTGCGTGGATATTGGACGCATAATATACCGGAGTTCCGGTCTGTGCAGCACTGGTATTACTCGTAAATGGATTATTCGTATTCGCATCGTTCTTCTGCGCTTCCAGCTGAGCAATAGTCGCTTCTGCCTGAACCAGCAGATTATAATTAGAAACCTGTGCCTTCTCTGTATCAGACAGGGCATTATATGCAGTGCGGATGCTCTGAACAGTGGCTTTCGTCTCCAGCGTGATGGTCTGTGCGTTCAACTCTTTGATTCTGTCGATCACATCCTGGGCTGCCTTCGTAATCTGTGAAGACGGTGTTGGTGTAGGATTCGCAGGTGTCGGAGTCGGATCTGTTGGTGTCGGAGTCGGATCTGCCGGTGCAGGTGTTGGCTCTGCAGGTGTTGGTGTCGGATCTGTTGGTGTCGGATCTACCGGTGCAGGTGTCGGGTCTGCAGGTGTCGGATCTACCGGCGCAGGTGTTGGCTCTGCAGGAGTCGGATCTGCCGGCGCAGGATCCCCTGATCCTGAATCAAAATCACCGGAATCGCTGAAATCAGAACCGTCTGCTGTATACGCAGCAGTATCCTCTGCTGCAAGTACGGACGCAGGACCGGATAATACCATTCCTGACATCAATGTCAGACATAAAAATCTGGTAAGATACTTGTTTTTCATATATCTAAATTGCTCCCTTCTTACTGTGAGCATGTCCTTACCCCCTGTTTATAAGGGCATACTGTCTAAATTACTTTTCACATTATTATGTTATTTCATAAGTGAATTATCCCGAAATATTAACCTGTTTTATTCTAGCATAATCATTTTTTGAAATCAACAGCTCAGGGCAGGTAAATTCCAGATTTGACCAAAATTCATTTTTTTGTCACATTTTAACCGAATCAAGTAAGTCCCCCTGCAGAAGTTGCGAAAAGCAACAAGCAGTGAGGAAGATATGTTTCAGAATGCAGGAAGGCTGTGCGGATATGATTTCCACACAGCCTTCCTGTATTCTTAGCGTATCTCTGTCAGGCTGCCTGAATGGCTCCTGCAAAGTTCTTATTACCAATGCAGATCTGTATCAGTCCCTGCACTACCTGAAAACACATATTCAGGATAAAGCGGATATCCTCTTCCACGCTGCGGAGCTTGTTGAGGTATTTCTCATGAGTAGCTTCGATATAATCGATCAGGGTGGGGAAATCTGCGAAGCGGATGGCCGGTTCCAGATATGCATGTGCTTCTCCCTGCTGTATACATTCTTTCAGTCTGTTCTTAAGTACTTTCTCATAATGATTATGCTGGCTGAAGCTTCCTGTATATGTTTTGTTATGAGGAAAGGTAAAATAATCCGCCATATAGTGGATCACTTCGCCGAACCGCCGCCAGTAAACTCTCTGGTTACTCTCATCCGGTCTGATATCTGCCAGTTCTTTCATCCGGTTCTTGACATCTTCAAATGTTCCGTAGAACTCGTGTCTCCTGGTGATAAAGGACGGTTTGATATCCGGCAGAATGCTGCCCAGGCAGAAAGCCTTTCTGTGAGACTGCAGGCTTGCTGTGGTCTGCATCTGATCCGCAAGGTATCTTGCTAATAAAATATGTGATTTTTTACGCAATTTTCTTCCTCTTCTTTCTTTTGAGAACCTATCATTCTTATATATGGGAACGAATAATAATCAACTTAACCAACATAGAATACTATAGCAGATTTATACCTGTTATTCAAATAAAATTTTTGTAAACTTTTTCACATTTTCAGGTCAGACAACTGTTTCAGTAATTCCAGGTCACTGTCCTTTACTTTCAGGTTTGTCTCTATCTTCTCTCCCTCAGGAGTGGTGATCGCAATTTCAATAATGCTTCCTTCTTTAAGTCCTTTGCGTGAAACTGCCTGACAGAATGCCGGGAACTTGGGATGATTGCTCTTAAAGGTGTTCCATGCGCCTGTGATCTTCATGATATTTCCTATATTGTTTCCTATGTTCATATGATTGTTGTGTCCTTTCTTATCTCAACTGAATATTCCCGATTCTGAGAACTGATGCATATAATAACATACGTGAACCTCACATGGCTAAAGTCACGTGCTTCCGGACGCTTTAGGCGTCAGACTAAATATCGGCGGATACGCCTGTAAC
>PPYE01106770.1_pt1 | contig 31580 bp, 24 predicted proteins | sample 1559881 | NCBI WGS metagenome assembly PPYE01 (sample SAMN08240022, study PRJNA423297) | Human gut metagenome, whole genome shotgun sequencing project.
CGAAGAAAATACTTCTCAGGCTGCAAGTGTGGAATTTGTGCGCCGGCGGCGCACAAATTATGCGCGCAGCAGACTGCAATCCCTTTGTCAAAAAGTAATACTTTTTGACAGCCCCACCGGGTGCGCCCGGCAGTGCGGACAGAAATTTTTCCTCAGGCAACGAGGAAGAACTTCACGAGGAAGAGCAGCGAGATGGCATACGTCAGCAGCGAAACATCCTTGCCCTTGCCCGTGCAGAGCTTGAGCACGGAATAGCTGATCAGACCCAGACCGATGCCGTGGCCGATCGAGCCGGAGACCGGCATGGAGATGAGCATGATGGCCACCGGCAGGCTCTGATAAATGTCGTCAAAGTCGATCTTCTTGAGACCGCCGAGCATCAGCAGGCCGACGTAGATGAGCGCGGAGCTCGTCGCGGCGGCGGGGATAATGGCGGCAATGGGCGCGAGGAACATGCTCGCAAGGAAGAGCAGGCCGGTCGTCAGGGCGGTCAGACCCGTGCGGCCGCCGGCCTCCACGCCGGAGGCGGACTCGACAAACGTCGTGACCGTGGACGTGCCGGTGCACGCGCCCGTGACGGTGCCGACGGCGTCGGCCAGCAGCGCCTCGCGCATACGCGGCATATTGCCGTCCTTGTCGACCATGCCGGCGCGGCTCGCCGTGCCGACGAGGGTGCCGATGGTGTCGAACATATCGATGATGCAGAACGTGATCACAAGCGTCACGACCGTGAACCAGCCGATCTCGCCGAGGGCGGCAAAGTCAAACTTGAACAGGGTCGTTGCGGCCATATCGCCGAACGCGGGCACGAACGACGCGCCCTTGAGCGCCGCAAACGGGTTCGTGTGCAGGAAGATGGCCTCCCCCGCCCAGTAGATGCCGGACGCGCAGAGCATGCCCAGCAGCACGGAGCCCTTGACCTTTTTGTGCGCGAACAGCACGATCAGAAACAGGCCCACAAACATGGTCACGACCGTGAGCACCATCTGCGGGTAGCCGTCGCCCATGCTGGCCTTGGCAAGGCTGGGCGTGAGCGCGCCGAAGAAATCGCGCATGACGTAAAACGGGCCGCCGTCACTCGAGTACACGCCGGCGTTGGAGCCGATGCCGATGTTGAGCAGCATGAGGCCGATGGCCGGCGCGATGCCGAGCCGGATGCCGAGCGGAATGGCCTCGACGATCTTCTCGCGGACCTTGAGCACCGAGAGCACGATGAACACAATGCCCTCGATGAGGATGATGCACAGCGCCGTCTGGAACGACTGCAGGTAGCTCATGCCGGTCAGGGTGACAATGTTGGCCACGACGACGGCAAAGAAGCTGTTGAGTCCCATACCGGGCGCCATGACAAAGGGCTTGTTGGCCGCGAACGCCATAACGAGCGTGCCGATAGCGGAGGCGATGCACGTGGCGAGGAACACGCCGTTCCAGAGCTGCGAGCCGCCCTGGGCGCCGAAGCCGGTCAGCAGGTTCGGGTTGAGCGCGATGATGTACGCCATGGTCATAAACGTCGTCAGACCGGCGACGATCTCCGTGCGTACGGTGGTGTTGTTTTCTTTCAGATGAAAGATCTTTTCCATTGAGATCCCCTCTCCATATCATTTTTGCCGGAAAACGCAAAACGTCGTCAGTATACCGCGATTCACTGCGCCTGTCAACGGCAAAAAGCCGGACACGGGCGTCCCGTGTCCGGCTTTGAGATCCCGGTATTATTGCTCCCGCGCGGGACAGTCGCGCTCGTGGCAGGTGAAGAGGATGACCTGCCGGTGCTGCGCGATCTCCCGGAAGAGCGCCATGGCGCGCTTTGCGCGCGCGTCGTCAAAATTCACGAGCGTGTCGTCGAGCACGAGCGGGCACGGGTCGTCCGTCGGGCACGTCAGCTCGCACAGCGCCAGACGCACGGACAGGTACAGCAGATCCGCCGTCCCGGCCGAGAGATAGGCCGTGTCGCGCGGCGTCGGATCGTCCGCGCTGCGCGCCTTGGCCGACAGGTCGCGCGCGAGCACGAGCTCGTCGTAGCGGCCGTCGGTGAGGTAGTCCATGTAGTCGGCCGCCTTCTGCGCAAGCTGCGGGGAAAAGCGGCTCTGCAGCTCGGCATCGGCGCGGCCGAGCGTCTCGATTGCCAGCGCGAGCGCGGCATACTGCCGCTCGAGCGCGTCGCGCTGTTCGAGCAGCTGCGCGTGCTCGCACTTGAGCGCCATCGGGTCGCCGATGGCGAGCGCCGCGCCCGTGAGCTGCGCCTGCTGCGTGCGCAGGCGCGTGCGCACGCTCTCAAGCGCGCTCCTGCGCTGGTAGAGCGCGGCGGCCTCGCCCGTGCCGCTCTCAAAATCGAGGCTCTGCAGCAGCCGCTCGTGCGTCTCGCACTGATGCTCGCGCGCATCCTCGAGCGCGGCGGCGGCGCGCCGCTCGGTCTCCATGGCGGCGGCGCACGCGCGGTAAGCGGCGCGGTGCACCTCCGCCTGATAGTAAATGCCGTCCGCATCCTGCGCACCGTAGCTGCGCAGGAGCTTTCCGAGCGCGGCGGACGCCTGCTGCGCGCGCTGCCTGCCGTTTGCCGCCGCGATCAGCAGCACGAGCGCCGCGGCCGCCAGCGCGATGGCCGCATAGTACAGCGGCTGCGCCACCAGATAGCCCAGCACGGCGCACAGTGCCGCGAGTACGAGCGCCGCGATCCAGAAATACGGCTTGCCGCCGTGCGCCGCCGTGTCGGAGAGCGCCTGCGCGCGCTGCGCGTCGCGCTCGGCGGTCTCGCCCGCTTCGTCCGGCGTCTGCACGCCGAAGTGCGTCTGCTCGAGCGCGGTGCGCTTGTCCGCGGCGTCGCGCCGCGCCTGTTCGAGCGCCTGCTCGAGCGTGCGCAGGTTGGATTTTTCCTCGCCCATGCTGCTCAGCGCCGCGCGGCGCTGCCGCTGGCGGGCGGTGTTCATCTGATCGGTGACGGTCTGCAGTTCGCTCTCCGTCTCCCGCAGCTCGGCGGCGCAGGCCGCCTGCTCCTGCGCGTTGCGCTCAAGGCGGTGCAGCTGTTCCTCCACTGTCGTGATGCGGCCCTCCAGCTCCGGCAGCGCGCCGTGCTGTCCGCTGCGCCGGCGGCGCAGCCACGCGCGCAGCTGTGCATCGGCCTCGGTGTAGGAGCTGGCCTCCTCGCCGGAGGTCACGATGGCGGAGATGCGCCGCTCGAGCTCCGGCGTGCCGGTCACGACGAGGCCGCCCTGCCCGATGAACGCGCTGCGCTGGAACACCTCCGCCGACACGCCCGTGAGCTGCTCGCCCGCGTCGTTCGCCGTCAGGCCGGGCACCGGGATGTCCGTGCCCGTGTACACCGCCGAAAAGGCGCGCAGCGGCGCGCTCTTCGCCTCCGTCCAGCGGCGGATCGTGATGCACCTGCCGTCCTGCTCGAGCTCGAGCTCACCCGCCATGGGCTTGCCGCTCCAGGGCGCATATTTCTGCTTGTCGGGCACGAAGCCCGCGCGGGCGCGCTGGGACGTGTCGATCCCGTAGAGCATGGCGCGCAGGAAGGCGCACCACGTGCTCTTGCCGCTCTCATTCGGCGCATAGATGATATTCAGCCCCGTGTCGAGCCGCAGCTGCTCACCGTCGAGCGTGCCGAACGTGCCCTGCATATGCCGGATGATCACAGCGTCACCACCTCCTCATCGTGGTCCAGTGCCGCGAGCCCCCAGCGCGCGGCCATGACGATCGTCTCTCTGTCGCGGTCGGAGTCCGCCGCGTCGTATTTTTGCTTGAGCTGCGCGAGAAACTGTCCGCGCAGCGTGCCCTCGCCCGCGCGCGCCCAGAGATCCCGGCGTGCGCGCGTCTCGTCGCGCAGCTGCATGGCGAACACCTGCCCCTCGAGCGCTGCGCGCAGCGCGGCGGGGTTCGGCGCGCGGTCGGTCTCGCCCGTGAGCACGATGCGGAAGATGTTGCGCGCAGCCCCCTCCGGCAGCGCGGCAAGCACCGCCTGCACGGGGTCTGCGTCCGTGACATCCACGCGCAGGATCTCATACCGCCGCCCGGGCACGGGCAGAAACTGCACCTGCACATCGCCCGCGGAGACGTCCGCGAGCAGCACGCCCTTTTCCCCCGTCTCGTCAAAGCCGCGCCCTTCCATGCAGCCCGGCCACGCATACACCGTGCCCCCGGCGCGCTGCACGCCGCCGAAGCGGTGCGTGTGGCCGAAGGCGGCGTAGTCCAGCCCGCTGTGCGCAAGGTCCGCCGCCGACACGGGGTTATACGCCGAGGCGGGATTTCCCACCTCCGCGTGCATACACAAAACGTCCAGCAGCCCCGGCTCTTTCGGCACGGAAAATCCCCGCAGCAGCGCGGGACAGCGGCTGTCGGTAAACGCCGCGCCCCAGACGCGCACGCCCAGCTCCGGCAGCGCGACGGCCTCGATGCGCTGTGTGCGGAAGATATGTACGTTCTCGGGAAACGTCAGGCGCGCATACGGCGCGCCCGCGCTGTAATAGTCGTGGTTTCCGGGCGCAAGAAACACCTCCGAAGCGCAGCCGGCAAACGTCTCGGCGAGCGCCTTCGCCGTCTCGGGATAGGGACTGCCGCTGTCGAGCAGGTCGCCCGCGAGCAGGATGATCTGCGCGCCGTGCGCCCTGGCCAGCTCCGGAAGCTTGCGCAGAAGGTCGCGCTGCTCCCGGCGGCGCTGCGCCGCCTGCGCGCCGGAGAGCGCCTCAAACGGCGAATCGAGGTGCAGATCCGCCGCGTGCAGAATGCGCACGCTCATCTCAGGCGCACCAGGCGCACATCGCGGCACAGGCCGGTGTCACTGTCGACCTCAAAGATCGCGCCCTCGAGCTTGGCCGCGCCCATGGCCGCCTCATAGCGGCGCGGCGGGTCGCCGAGGAACTTGCCGATCGACTGCTCCGGCGCGATGCCGAGCACGGCGTTGGCCGGTCCCGTCATGCCGAGGTCGGTCAGGTAGCCCGTGCCCTCGGGCAGCACCTCGGCGTCCGAGGTCTGCACGTGCGTGTGCGTGCCCCAGACGGCCGTCACGCGCCCGTCGAGATAAAAGCCCATGGCGCGCTTTTCGCTCGTGGCCTCGGCGTGCATATCGACGAGGATGATCTTCGCCTGCGTCTGCTCGAGAATATCGTCCACGACGAGAAACGGGTTATCCGTGTTCGTATCGAGCGTGAAGCGTCCCATGAGGTTGATGACGCAGATCGGCCCGCCGCGCAGGGAATACTCGCCCCAGCCGCGGCCCGGGCACTGCGGCGCGAAGTTCGCCGGGCGCAGGATGCGCTTTTTCTGCTCGAGATACGGCTGCAGCTCGTAGCGCGTCCACGTGTGGTTGCCGAGCGTGATGACGTCGGCCCCGGCGGCAAAGATCGCATCCGCCTGCTTGGGCGTGACGCCGACGACGTTGGCGTTTTCGCCGTTGACGACCGTGAAATCAATGTGCTCCTGCTCCTTGAAGGCACGCAGGTGCTCGCTCAAAAATGCAAGGCCGGGCGCGCCCACAACGTCGCCCACGGCCAGAATACGCAGGATCATACCTGTCCCTCCCATTCGATCGGAAGAAAATTTGAAAGCTATAATAAAAGTAGTATACCACCGACAGCGGGCGAGAAGCAATCCAGAAACTGCATTTGCGTGCCGCGCATGGCTTTTCGCGCCGCGCACATACTATCCGCGCAGCAGCCTTGCTGCGAAAGGAGGCAAAAGCATGAGCAGAGACAGCAAAATGTGCGCCGCGCAGTTTGCCAAGGGCATGGGCATCGGGCTGGGCGTCGGCATGGCGGTCGGCGCGGCGGCGGGCCTGATGATGCAGCCGCAGAAAAAGCGCGCCAACGGCATCGTGGCCGACGCCGTGCGCACGGTCAGCGATGTGACGGACACGATCCGCGATACGATGGGCTGGTAAAAACGCGAAGAAGAAAATATTTTTGAAAAGGGCTTGCAATTCCGGCAGAGCTATGCTATTATACTTAGGCGCGTTAGGAGCGCACTAAGCGCCGTTAGCTCAGCTGGATAGAGCGTCTGGCTACGGACCAGAAGGCCGGGGGTTCGAATCCCTCACGGCGTGCCAGGTATAATACATGTAGCTTTTGGAAATGCGGGCGCGGATGCCTGCCTTTCATAACACTGCAAGGAGTCTGCCATGTCGATAAGAAAACGGGCCGCCGCCGCGCTTGCCGCCCTGCTGGGGCTCTGCGTGCTGCTGGCCATCCTTGTAACGGCCTGTGCCCCGCGCACCGAAACCGCCGATGTCGCGATCCTCATGTACCACGCCTTCACCGAAGACGAAGCGGACACCGGCTACCTGTGCACGCCGGTATCCGAGTTTGCGCATCAGCTCAGCGCCCTGCGGGATGCGGGATATACGTCCGTCGGCTATGCCGATCTGATCGAATTTGTAAACGGCGACGGCAAGCTGCCGGAAAAGCCCCTGCTCATCACCATAGACGACGGCTATCAGAACAATCTGGATCTGGCGGCGCCGCTGCTCGAAAAATACGGCTTTTGCGCCAACATCGCCGCGATCGGCGTCTCCATCGGGCACACGACCTACAAGGACACCGACGTGCCGATCACGCCGCACTTCTCGCTCGAGGATGCGCGTCCGTGGATCGAGCGCGGCGTCCTGACGGTCACGACCCACTCCTATGATATGCACCAGATCGCCGCCGTCGACGGAAACGACTGCCGCCGCGGCGTGCTGCAAATGCCCGGCGAAGCCGAGCCCGACTACATCGCCGCACTGACGCAGGATTACACGCGCGCGCAAGAGCAGCTTGCCGCGCTGCCGGGCGAGGTGCTGCCCGTGTTCACCTACCCCTTCGGCGCGTATTCCGAGCTGTCGGAGCGCGTGCTGCAGGCGCTGGGCGTTCAGGTCACGGTCACGACCGAGGGCGGCGCAAACCGGCTGGTCAAGGGCGAGCCGGAAACGCTCCGGCTGCTGCACCGGATCCATGTATGGCGCGGCACGAAGCCGGACATGCTCCTCAGCCGCATCGACGGCGCGCTGCAGGCGCTGCGCTGACACCGCGCCCCACACTTCCCGCCCGGGCGGATCGAAGTGCGGCGGCGTGCACGGGCGGCAGCCGTCTGCCATGAGCCGCTAACGAAAAACAGCAAAGGCGTCCCCGGACGGGGACGCCTTTGCTGTGCTTTGATGCGCTTACGCGATGCCGGTGACGGTGTAGTCCTTGGCCTCGACCGCGGCCTTGAGCGCGGCGTCGTCCACCGGGGCGCTGAGCGTCACGACGGCGGTGCCCGCCGTGTGGCTGACCTCAGCCTCCGTGACTTCCGGCAGCGCCTCAAGCGCCTTCTTCACAGTCGCCTCGCAGTGAGCGCACATCATGCCCTCGATCGAAATGGTTTTTTTCATGGTTGTTTCCTCCTTGATTTCCGGTACTTCTTTGAGATGGCTTGCACGTTTGTGATCACGACGTGCATCGTGCAGGTCAAACAGGTTCAGGCGCAGGGCGTTCGTGACCACGCAGAAGCTCGACAGACTCATGGCCGCCGCGCCGAGCATGGGGCTGAGCGTCAGGCCGAGCGGGACGAACACGCCCGCCGCGACGGGGATGCCGATGGTGTTGTAGAAAAACGCCCAGAACAGGTTCTCGTGGATGTTGCGCAGCGTCGCGCGGCTGAGCCGGATGGCCGCCGGGACGTCGCTCAGGCGGCTGTTGACGAGTACGACGTCGGCCGCGTCGATGGCCACGTCCGTGCCCGCACCGATGGCGATGCCGACGTCCGCGCGCGTGAGCGCCGGTGCGTCATTGATGCCGTCGCCGACCATGGCGACCTTGCCGCGCGCGCTCAGGCGGCGGATCTCGCGCTCCTTGCCGTCAGGCAGCACGCCCGCGATCACCTCGTCCACACCGGCCTGCGCGCCGATGGCCTTGGCCGTGCGCGCGTTGTCGCCCGTGAGCATGACGACGCGGATGCCCATATTCCGCAGCGCGCGGATGGCCTGCGGACTGTCGGGCTTGAGCACGTCCGCGACGGCGATGACGCCGAGAAGCTTTCCGCCGCGCGCGAAAAAGAGCGGTGTCTTGCCCTCCTCCGCGAGCTGCTCTGCGCGCGCCGAAACAGCGTCGGGGAGCGCCGCCGCGGTGCGGATGAAGTCCGCATTGCCGCCGCAGAGCGTCTGACCGCCGAGCACGGCCTGAAGCCCGCTGCCCGGCAGCGCCTGAAACGCCGTCACCCCGGCGGCGGTCAGCCCGTCCGCCTCCGCGCGGCGCAGCACCGCCCTGGCCAGCGGATGCTCGCTTTTGCGCTCGAGCGCGCAGGCCATGCCCAGCAGCTCCGCCTCCGTCACGCCCGGGGCGGGGCAGATATCCGTCACCGTGGGCTCGCCGGAGGTGACGGTGCCGGTCTTGTCGAGCGCGACGATCTGAATACGGCCGGTCTCCTCAAGGGAGGCCGCCGTCTTGAACAGGACGCCGTTTTTCGCGCCCACGCCGCTGCCGACCATGATCGCCACCGGCGTGGCGAGGCCGAGCGCGCACGGGCAGCTGATGACCAGCACCGAGATGCCGCGCGCGAGCGCGTAGCCCGCGCTGCGCCCGAGCAGCAACCAGACGAGAAACGTCACGAACGCGGCGCCCATGACCGCCGGCACGAACACGCCGGACACCTTGTCGGCGATCTTGGCGATCGGCGCCTTCGTCGCCGCCGCATCGCGCACCATGCGGATGATCTGCGCGAGGGTCGTGTCCTCGCCGACGCGCGTGGCGCGGCATTTGAGAAAGCCGGACTGGTTCACCGTCGCGGCCGACACGGCTGCGCCCGGCGCTTTGTCGGCCGGAATGCTCTCGCCGGTGAGCGCCGCCTCGTTGACCGCGCTCATGCCGTCGAGCACCACGCCGTCGACCGGGATGCGCTCCCCCGGCCGCACGAGAAACACGTCGCCCAGGCGCACCTGCTCGATCGGCACGGTCACCTCCGCGCCGCCGCGCTCAACAGTCGCGGTCTTGGGCGCGAGCTGCAGGAGGCTGCGCAGCGCGTCGGTCGTCTTGCCCTTGGCGCGCGCCTCGAGCGTCTTGCCGACGGTAATAAGCGTGAGGATCATGGCGGCGGACTCAAAGTAAAAATCGTGCATATAGCCCATGACGGCCTGCGCATCGCCGCGCACCTGTGCGCCCGTCATGGCAAAGAGCGCATACGTGCTGTAGACAAACGCCGCCGTCGCGCCGAGCGCCACGAGCGTGTCCATGTTCGGCGCGCGGTGCCAGAGCGCCTTGTAGCCGCTGATGAAAAACTTCTGGTTGATGACCATGATGATGCCCGTCAGCAGCAGCTGCGTCAGGCCCATGGCGACGTGGTTGCCGTCATAAAAGCCCGGCAGCGGCCAGCCCCACATCATGTGCCCCATGGAAAAATACATCAGGATGAGCAGAAAGCCCAGCGACCAGCAGAGCCTGCGCCGCAGTCTCGGCGTCTCGTGGTCGGCGAGCGCGTCGCCGTCGGGCGCGGAGGGCGTCTGCCCGCCCTGAACGGACGCGCCATAGCCCGCAGCCTGCACCGCGTCGATGATCGCCTGATCCGGCGCCGTGCCCTCCACGCCCATGGAGTTTGTCAGCAGGCTGACCGCGCACGCCGTTACGCCCGGCACGTGCGACACCGCCTTTTCCACGCGTGCCGAGCAGGCGGCACAGCTCATACCGGTGACATCAAATTGTTTCAAGATCGTCCCTCCTTCGGGAATGCTCATTTCATGAGCTTTTGCAGCGTCGCCACCAGCTCGTCGATCACCTCGTCCTTGCCGCCGCGGATGTCCTCGACGACACAGGTGCGGATGTGGCTGGCCAGCAGCTCCTTATTAAATGCGTTGAGCGCCGCGCCGGCCGCCGCCGACTGCATGAGGATGTCCGGGCAGTAGGCGTCGTTTTCGACCATGCCGCGGATGCCGCGGATCTGGCCCTCGATGCGGTTGAGCCGGTGGATGAGGCGCGTATACTCCTCCGGCGTGCGCTCCTTCTTGCGCTGCGAACAGCCGCAGCAGCAGGTTTTTTTCTCATCGTCCATATGTCAGTACCTCATCGCTTTCCGTATACCCCTCCGGGGTATTTTCAATATATACCCCCGGTGGGTATCTGTCAAGCCCCCGCGTGCGAATAAAATAAAAAATTGAATGAATAAATACTAATGTACGCCGTTTCTCCTCGATTGCCCGCAAGCTGGAAAAACGCTGGAATATATGGTCCTTCAGACCTATAATAAGCGCATATAACCGTATCAAAAATAATTCATGTATGAATATGCTAATAATACGACGAATAATGAAATTAAATTCACCAAAAACCTTGTGTGCTTTGTCAATTGAAAAATTTACATTTCAGACGTAAACTGCACATAAGATTTTTTCCGTCTGCGGCGCACTCCTGCTGCTCCGGCGGTGAAGAATCCAATCTCATACAGAAAGAAGGCTTATCATGAAGAGGAGAATCTTGACTCTGCTGCTGACGCTGGTCATGGTGCTGTCGCTTCTGCCCGGAACGGCGCTCGCCGTGAACGACAGCAGCAGCGCACCCGCCGTGACGTATGCCGATCTGGCAGACATCAACGGCACTGCGCTCGTCCCCGACGGCGCAGGCGAAAACACGGAACTGACCGTAGCGGACGCAGTGCGTGCACTGCTGCTGTGGACGGGCATGACCGAGCAGCAGCTCGGCTCGTTCCCGGATGACTATCTGGCTCAGGCCCGCAGCATGGGCATGATCGACGCGGACACCGACGCCGACGCGCCCTGCACGCTCGCGGCTTACCGCCAGATGAAGGCGGTCGCCGACCAGATGTATGACGCGCTGCACGCCGACAAGCTGCAGCCGCTGTACATGAACGGTATGGCACAGCCCATCTTCCCCTACACGACCGGCGAGGTCACGGAGGGCTACAGCAACGACGAGAGCGACATCATCCGCTACTGCGTCTATGTCGAGACCAACTACGACACCGATGATGACGGCAAGCTCGACCTCGTCAAGGCGCTCGTGCAGATCCCGCGCGCGGCGATGGAGGGCAACTACAAGGCGGCCACCATCTATGAGGCGCGCCCGTACATCACTGGCTGCAACGAGAGCATGAACCCCGGCGAGAACCTCGGCAGCGAGGGCTATGACATCTCCAAGCTCTACAGCCAGCCGGACAAGCGCGTGCCCGCCGGCACCGCCACGACCGCTGAGGCTGCCGCCAATGCCAACAGCGCCGACTGGTACTACTGGAACCCGTCCGAATGGATGTACGACTACGAGGACCTCAACTGGTATGACTACTATCTTGTGCGCGGCTTCGCCGTGGTCGAGTGCGGCGGTCTGGGCACGAAGGGCTCCGACGGCTTTGAGACCTGCGGCACCGATCTGGAGATCGATGCGTTCAAGTGCGTGATCGAATGGCTGCACGGCGACCGCGTGGCCTACACCGACAAGACCAGCAACGTCGCCATCTCGGCCGACTGGTCGAGCGGCAAGGTCGGCATGACCGGCCGCTCCTACGCCGGCACGACGCAGTTCGGTCTGGCAACGACCGGCGTCGCCGGCCTTGAGACCATCGTCCCCGTCGCCGGCATCGCGAGCTGGTATGAGTACACCAACTCTCAGGGTATCTCCACCAACAGCCTCGTCAACTACTCCGAGCGGCTCGGCTGGTACTGCAACGGCCGCTACCTCGATCCGGACGACTACGCGACCATCGCCGAAAAGTACGGCAACTACATGTACCAGATCCAGCAGGATCAGCTCAAGAGCAACGGCGACTACTCTGAGCACTGGGCGACCCGCGACTACACGCTCGACGCGGAAAACATCAAGTGCCCGGCGCTGATCGTGCACGGCCTCAATGACGACAACGTGCGCACGAAGGAATTCGACCTCATGTATCAGGCCTATCAGAAGGCCGGCGTGAACGTCAAGCTCCTGCTGCATCAAGATGCGCACCTGACCCCGAGCTACCCCGCCGGCAACCTCGAGTTCTACATTGACGGCGAGAGCTACAACAACGTCCTCAACCGCTGGTTCAGCCACTACCTGTGCGGCGTGGAAAACGGCGCCGAGAACATGGCCGCCGTCACCGCGCAGAGCAATGTCGACGCCTCCGTCTGGAACACCTATGACAGCTGGACGACCGACGAGAGCATCGTCCTCTCCAATGCCGGTGACACCGGCACGACCACCATCAACAGCGACTACGCCACGCAGGGCATCAACCGCAGAAACTGGCGTGACGCGCTGACCGCCGGCTCCACCGACGTGAGCGCCATGTACACCATGGATGTCGATGCCGACACCGTCATCAAGGGCAGCGTGGCCGTGAGCTTCACCGCCAGCGCCGACAACTATGACGCGCCGGAGACGAGCAGCCCGCGCGGCACCGTCGACCACGACAACTATGTCGGCGAAGAGACGAACGCCCTTGACCACGACAACTACGTCGGCACAGCGTCCACTGACGGCGCTGTGACCGTGTCCCTGCCGGACGGCGCCGATCTGATCGACCGCGACGCGCTCATGGTCAGCGCCATGCTCGTCGACATTGCGCCCGAAGGCACGACGTTCCCGGCCTACAACACGCAGGGCAGCTATGTGCCCAAGACCATCACCGCCGGCGGCGCGTGGATGGGCGGCGGCCTGAACAACTATGACTACGCCGAGCTCAACGCCACCGACGTCAGCTACAAGATCATTGCGCGCGGCTGGATGGACCTCTGCAACCCCGGCGCCGGCTATGACTCCGCCTCCGCCGACACGAAGGTCGCCCTCAAGGTCGGTGAGAACCACGACTACACCATCTACCTGCAGCCGAACCTCTACACCGTCAAGGAAGGCCACAAGCTCGCACTCGTGATCTACACCTATGAGCCGGGCAAGGCCAACTACAGCCAGGACTACCAGATCACGCTCGAAAACGCTTCCGTCAGCGCGGAGATCCCCGTTGATGAGATCCCGGCCGTTCCGGCACTTCCGTTCACGGACGTCCCCGCAGACACCGAGCTCTACGCCGCTGTGGAGTGGGCCTACTTCAGCGACCCGCAGATCACGGCCGGCGTGACCGAGACCACCTTTGCCCCCGCCAACACCTGCACCCGTGCCGAGATCGTCACCTTCCTGTACCGTCTGGCCGGTGAGCCGGATGTGTCCGGCACGGCGCTTCCGTTCACGGATGTGGCCGAGGATGCCTACTATGCCGACGCGGTGAAGTGGGCAGTGGCAAACGGCGTGACCTCCGGCACGAGCGCCACCACCTTCAGCCCGAACGACACGTGCACGCGCGCACAGGCCGTCACGCTGCTGTATAACGCAGCCGGCGCACCGGCCGTGAGCGACACGGTGAGCTTCGCGGATGTGGCGGCAGACGCCTACTACGCCAATGCTGCTGCATGGGCGGCAGCCAACGGCGTGACCGCCGGCACGAGCGCCACCACCTTCAGCCCGGACGACGCATGCACGCGCGGCCAGATCGTGCGCATGCTCTACCGCGGCGACACGCAGGCCTGAGCAAGACACAGAAAACCACCCCAAAAAGCGGCAGCGCCCATTGCAAATGCAATGGGCGCTGTTGTGACTGTCAAAAAGTATTACTTTTTGACAAAGGGGTTTGCGGCCTGACTGCAGCGCACGCGCCGTCCGCCAAAAGCGGACGGCGCGCACGTTTGCAGGCCGAGAAGTATTTTCCCAGCCGCACATGTCGCCTGGGAAAATGATTGGACTTTCTTTCGCCGCTCCGGCGGCGAAACTCTACGAGGTTTTTGATAAGCCGGAAGCGCCCATTGCAAATGCAATGGGCGCTGTTATTATGCGCAGGCAGCTTTGCCGTTTGCGGCTCACGCCGGAAGCTCTCTTGCGCGCTGTGTGCGCCGCCGCGCGGGCACGGCGATGCAGAACGTGAGCGCCTGTGCCGCCGGGATCGCCAGCCACACGCCGGTGAGCTTGAACAGCTGCGGCAGAATGAGCAGCACGGCAAACGTCAGCACCGGCTCGGAAAACACAAGCACGTATGACAGCGCGGTCTTTTCCGTCGCGTAGAAATATGCGATCGTCACGCGCGTGTATGCCAGCAGCGGCAACGTCGCCAGAAACAGCGGCAGCCGGGCGGTGACGCCGGCGTTCGCCTCCGCAGACGCGCCGAAGAGCACGCCGATGACGCTGCGCGTGAGAAAGAGCGCGACAATGCACACCGCCGTGATGCCGAAGGCCGCGCGGTAAGCGCGCGCGCCGGTGCGGCGCAGCTCACCGAAGTCACCCGCGCCGTAGGTCCTGCTGATGAGCGGCTGGCTGCCGTCGCCGACGCCCTGCAGCAGCATGTAGATCGTCGACAGCACATAGTCGATGCAGCCGTAGACCGCGATCGCCAGCGCGCCGCCATAGCGCAGCAGGAAGTGGTTCATGACCATGAGCGTGATGTTGGGCGAGAACGTCAGCCCGATCGGCGCGGCCGCGACCTTCAGCAGCGCGCCCCACAGCGGCAGCACCTCGCCCGTCTTCGGCGGCACGAAGCCCACGCGCCGCCGCACCAGATAGCCGATGGCGAGCAGCATCGTCGCCGCCTGTCCGATGACGGTCGCCCACGCGCCGCCGGCCATGCCCCAGTGAAACTCCCATACGAACAGGTAGTCGAGCGCGATGTTGGTCACAAAGCCCGTGCCCATCGCGACCATGGCGAACGCCGAGCCACCGAGGTTGCGGATGAAGGGCACAAGACCGGTGGCAAGGATCTGAAAGGCCGTGCCATAGGCGATCACGCGGATGTATTCCGCGGCCAGAGGGCGTGCCTCGTCCTGCGCGCCGAGCACCGTCAGCACCGGGCCGAGCAGCCCGAGCAGCACCGCCGCAAACGCCGCGCTCGTCGCGAGCAGCAGCAGCACCGTGCCGGAAAAGCACGTGCGCGGCGTCTGCTCCTCCCCGCGCGCCTGCAAAATGGTGCAGCGGATCGCACCGGCGAGGCCGATGCCCGTGCCGACAGCCTGCAGCAGCGCCGCTGCCGGATAGGCAAGCGTGATGGCAGCGAGACCGAGGTCGCCGAGCGATTGGCCGATGAAAAACCCGTCCACGATCGTGTACAGGCCCGAGAGCGCAAACGCAAGCACGGACGGGAGCACATAGGCCGCAAAAGAGTCATGCCGAGTTGTCTTCATTTGATCATTTCCGTTTCCTTTTCAAAGATCATATTAAACAGCGCGATCGCATCCATCATCTCCTGCACGCGCGCATCACCCATGCGGGCAAAGACGGTGTCCTCGAGTGCATAAAGCGGCTCGAGCAGCGCGCGGGCGTAGGTCTGTCCGGCGGGCGTGAGGGAAGCGTTCTTCTCGCGCCGGTCGCCGCTGGCGGGGCTGAGCGTGACGTAGCCCTCGTCGCGCAGCGCGCGCACGACGGTGTTGACGGTCTGCTTGGGCAGGCCCGCGTGGTCAGCGATGGCCTTTTGCGTGGCGCCGGGATGGTTGTCGAGCACGTAGAGCACGAACAGGCGGTAGTTGTTCACGCCGTGCGCGGCGGCCCAGCGGTTGTAGAGCGCATCCGAGCGCCCCCAGACTTCCCAGAACTTTCTTGGACTTTGCTGCATACGGTTCCTCCAAACGGTATTTGTACGGACTATAATAGCATTTGCGCGGACGATTGTCAAGGCGGATGGAAAAACCGAGCAATTTGAACCGCTCCGGCACGCCAAAACCGCGCGCCCTCTGTTAAAAATTGCAGAGATGTGGTATACTTTCAAAAAAATTTTCACTCCCCTGTAACGCGGGGGATAAAAAAGTTATCTTTATGATGGCACTTTGGACGGAAAGGAGTACACGCATGGACGATTCGCAGATCGTCGCGCTCTACTGGCAGCGGGACGAGCAAGCCATCGTCGAGACCGACGCAAAGTACGGGTCTTATTGCATGAAAATTTCGCAAAACATCTTATCCGACCGCGCCGACAGCGAGGAAAACGTCAACGACGCCTATCTGCACGCATGGGAGGCTATGCCGCCGCAGCGCCCGGCGATCCTCTCCGCCTTCCTCGGCAGGATCACGCGCAATCTGGCGCTCAACCGCTGCAAGGCGGCCAACGCCCAGAAGCGGCAGGGCAGCGCCTTCGCGCTCTCGCTCGACGAGCTGGATGACTGTGCCGTCGCGCACCCCGACCCGGAAAGCGCCACGGCGGCAACCATGCCCTCGCTCACGACCGACTATCTCGGCTCCGAGAACGCTGGTCTTGTCTGCTCACTTGTTATGATCGGCTTCGGCGTTGCCTCAGTCGGAACAAGCTTCCTCGCCAAGGCCGTCAACACCTCCATGGCCTTCATCCTGGCCGGCGTAATTGCCATTGTCGGCATCCTCGTCACACTTGCGCTTCCCAAACTCGGGAAGGCAGAACAATAATTCCGGGCTTCCGGCCCGTATCTCGGGCCGGAAGCTTTTTTTGCGTAAAAATATGATTTTTTCACACAGGGGATACTTGACAACTACCCCCTGTATTGTGTTACTTTATAAGTTCAGAACAAGTTAGGAGGTCAGAAATGACGAAATACAAGAAAGTCACACCTGAAATTGCCGCGCAGCTTCAGGCCATCGTGGGCGCGAAGCGCTTTTTCGCAGGCGATGCGGTGAAAGACGACTTCAGCCACGACGAAATGCCCATCTACGGCAAGTATTATCCCGAGGTGGTCTGTGAGGCCGAGAGCACTGAGGAAGTGTCCGCGATTTTGCGTGTGTGCTACGAAAATGACATCCCCGTCACGCCGCGCGGTGCGGGCACGGGCCTCGTCGGCGGGTGCGTGCCGCTGTGCGGCGGCGTGGTGCTGTGCACGACGCGCATGAACAAGATCCTCTCCTACGATATGAACAACCTCGTCGTGCACATCCAGCCCGGCGTGCTGCTGTGCGATCTTGCGGCCGACGCGCTCACGCGCGGCCTGATGTACCCGCCCGATCCGGGCGAGAAGACCGCGACCGTGGGCGGCAACGTGTCCACGAACGCAGGCGGCATGCGCGCCGTGAAGTACGGCGTGACGCGCGACTATGTGCTGGCCATGACCGTGGTGCTGCCCGACGGCAGAGTCATGGAGCTCGGCAAGACCGTGTGCAAGACCAGCTCCGGCTACAGCCTGCTGCATCTGATGATCGGCTCTGAGGGCACGCTCGGCGTCATCACGGAGCTGACGCTCAAGCTCATCCCCAAGCCGGAAATGAACGTGAGCCTCATTCTCCCGTTTGCCGATGTGGAGACCGCCATCGCCTCCGTACCGCAGATCAAGCTGGCCAACCTCGACCCGCAGTCGATCGAGTTCATGGAGCGCGACATCGTCGATTCCTCGGCGGCGTTCACCGGCAACACCATCTTCCCCACGGTCGTGGACGGCAAAGAGGCCGGTGCATACATCCTCGTCACCCTCGTCGGTGACAGCGAGGCCGAACTGACCGCGAAGATGGACCGCCTCGGCGCGCTTGCCGAGCAGCGCGGTGCGTACGACACGCTCGTCGTCTGGACCGACGGCCTGAAAAAGGACGTCTGGGCCGCGCGCAGCGCGTTCCTGACCGTCATCGAGGCGGACACGAAGCTGCTCGACGAGATGGACGTCGTCGTGCCGGTCGACCGCATCGCGGAGTTTCTCGTCTACACCCGCGCCACCGGCAAGGCGGAGGGCATCACCATCCGCAGCTTCGGCCACGCGGGCGACGGCAACCTGCACATCTATTGCTGCGCCAACGACATGGAGCTCGACGAGTTCAAGCGCCGCAGCAAGGCCGTCATGGACAAATGCTATGCCAAGTGCATCGAGTTCGGCGGGCAGGTCTCCGGTGAACACGCCATTGGCCACGCAAAGAAGCAGTACCTGGTGGAGTCCGCCGGCGAGACGGCGTTCGGGCTCATGCAGGCGATCAAGCAGGTGTTTGACCCCAAGGGCATCCTCAACCCCGGCAAGGTCTGCACCAACGTCGAGGAGGGCTGAAGCATGCTGAATATTCTTGTTTGCGTCAAGCAGGTGCCCGACATTAACCTCGTGAAGATGGACCCCGTCACGGGCAGCCTGATCCGTGCGGGCGTTCCGGCGATCCTCAATCCGCTGGACGCCAACGCGCTCGAGGCAGCCGTGCGCGTCAAGGAGGCGCACGGCGGCACGGTCACCGTCATCACGATGGGGCCGGACATGGCCAAGGAGGCGCTGCGCGAGTGCCTCGCCGCGGGCGCGGACCGCGCCGTGCTGCTGTCCGACCGCGCGTTTGCCAACGCCGATACCCTCGCCACGAGCTACGTCATCGCGAGCGCGGCAAAGCAGCTCGGCGATTTTGACCTCATCTTCTGCGGCAAGGAGTCGCTCGACGGCGCGACCGGGCAGATGGGCTCGCAGCTGGCCGAGCGCTTCGGTGCCAGCCAGATCTCCTCGACGGCGAAGATCGTCGAGGTGGACACGGCCGCGCACGCCATCACGGCCGAGCGCGACCTCGAGCGTGGCACGGAGGTGCTGCGCGCCAAGTATCCCTGCCTGCTCACGGTCGAGAAGGCGAACTTCCGCCCCCGCATCCCGAACCTGAAGCGCTGGAAGGCCTCGCGCACCGCGGATATCGCGGTCTACAGCGCGGCCACCATCCCGGGGCTCGACCCCGCGCAGATCGGCGACCCCGGCTCCCCCACGAAGGTGCCGCGCACCTATCCGCCGGAAGTCGGTGCGAAGGGCAGCATGATCGACGAGGGCAGCACGGAAAAGAACGTGGATCGGCTCTTCGGCCTGATCGCGGATGTGCTTTGAGGAGGTGAAGGCAGTGAATAAAACAGATTACAAAGATATGTGGGTCTTCATCGAGCGCGACGGCGACAGCGTGCTGCCGGTCTCGCTCGAGCTGTGCTCGGAAACGCGCAGGCTCTGCGACGCGAGCGGCGAGAAACTCGTCGCGGTCATCGTCGGCAGCATCTCGGACGGCGAGCTGCAGCGCGTGCTCGACTGCGGCGTGGACAAAATCATCCACGTGACCGGCACGGGCTATGACTACTTTAATAACGATGCGTACACCAACCTCTTCACCGTCCTGTGCCGGAAATACCGGCCCACGGCGGTCATGGTCGGCGGCACGATCAACGGGCGCGATTTTGCACCGCGCTTCGCCGCGCGTCTCGGCACCGGCTGCACCTCGGACGCGACTGAGCTCATCTGGGATCCCGGGACGACGGACATCGAGTTCGTTGAGCCCGCCGTCGGCGGCAAGATGATGGCCGTCATCACCGTGCCGGTCGCGCGCCCGCAGGTCGGCACCATCCGCCCGGGCACGTTCAAGTGCGTGCCCTGCGGCGCACGTGCGCACGAGGTCATCGAGGAGCACATCGACTTCCCGGTCGCGGACATCCGCACCGAGATCCTCGACTTCCGCGCCGACGATCTCGACGAGCGCCTGAACATCGCGGACGCGGACGTGATCGTCTGCGTCGGCAACGCGATCAAGGGGGCGGATGCCCTGCCGCGCTACCGCCGCCTGGCCGAGCGCCTCGGCGGCAAGCTTGCCTGCACGCGCCCGGTGTTCGACCGCGGCGTGCTGCCGTTCAAGCTCGTCATCGGGCAGTCCGGCGCCGTGGTCAAGCCGAAGCTGCTGCTGTCGTTCGGTGTGTCGGGCGCGGTCAACCACGTCACGGGCTTCTCGGATGCAGACGTGGTCGTCGCCGTGAACACCGATCCCGAGGCGGCAATCTTCAACTACTGCACCTACGGCATCGTCGGCGACATGGACGAGGTCTGCGAGGCCATGCTCGCAAAGCTCGGCGCGTGAACCGGAACGAACACGCAAAAAAGCACCCGAAAGGGTGCTTTTTTTGCGTGCTGCGGTGCTGGGGCATGCAGGATGACGTAGATAAAACGCGGGCGGTGCTGATGCACCGCCCAATAATGTAAAATCAGCAGACCGAAACGCACTTGCCTTTCTTCTTTATCACTTTTTGCGTTTATAGAACATACTAAAAAATATGATTATGCAGTAACCTAACAAGCCAAAACCGTAATCAATACGCATAACGATATCTGCAATCTTAGAATTAGTAATTGAAATTGCCAAAAGAAAATTTGCCAGCCCCAAAAAATATGCAGCAATTTGCAGGAACACAGCAACCGTTGAAAAATACCTACGCTGGTTTTTATCACGGAAAATCAAAAAAACTTTAATTATATTAGATTCCTTCAGCGTGATTCTGTGATGTTTAGATAAATAATCAGGTATTTTCGTCTGATTGTCAAAATGATACCCGCCGAACAAAAAACCTACGAGCAGAAAGAGCCCCATTTTCAATAATTCTATGCTCACTGCTCACCACCATTTCCGACTCGTAGCCCATTTTGCAAAAAAGGCACCGAGGCTAAAACGCGCAGTTGACGCATAAACACCACGAGTTGTTCTCGTACGCTGGGCAGAATAGGTCGCAATTCGTTTTGCAGCATATTTTCTGTTAGCACGTCTCGCTTCCCGAGTTATCCCCTCCCTTACATACTTCAAAGTAGAAACTACTTCTTTTCCATTTGCGCCTTTACCGCCTATCAGTCCGGCACCCCCGCCTATAACTGCATTTTCAATAACGCCCATCACAGTGCACTTACCATCAGGTAGAGTATTCGCCATATAGCTAGCTGCACCCAAAGCAGCATTGATTGATACTTGCCAACCCAAGCCTAAACCAGTTGCGGCAAAAGCGCCTCCTATTAAGCCAGAGGCTGCAGCAATCCCCACGCTTTTCCAATCAACAGTCCGCAAAGATTCTCCCGCCCGTAATTGACTCCCCAACTCAATTGCGCTACTAATCACGAGACCAACTACTGCCCCAATCACAATGTGGCTGACTTCTCCATCCTCGTCCGTCCGCATGATCGGATTATTCTCACAATATGCGAACATATTGGCGCTGAGGAGTCCGTTGGCATCGGTGGTAGCGAAGGTGTCCGCGTTGATGAACCGGCAGATGGCAAAGTCATAGTACCGGCTCTGGAGGTAGTAGAGGCGCGTTTCGCGGTCGTAGTAATACCCACGGTAACGCAGGGGGTTGATGTGCCCGATGAAGGTGGCATCCGTGGTCTTTTTGCCGTCAGCACCATGCACGGAATAGTTGCCCCACGCGTCATAGGCGCTGCGGCGCAGCGTGATACAGCAGGCAACGATGATGATTTGTGGTTGTGTGCTGACGGTTGTACGCATCATAGTGACCACTTATCCATTTCCCTGCGGGCGGTGCTGATGCACCGCCCGCACTGTAAATTATAGCTGGATGGGATAGTATTTGCTGAATTCTGAAAGCTGTTCTTCCGTCATGTCGATATCCAGCACACGAAAGGGATGCCACCCCAAAAAATCCTTGTCAACCATGCCGTTGCGCTGGCGCTTAAGGGGTATCTGCGTGCACAGCACATCTGTCACCACCCGGCAGCCAAGATTGACGTCCTCCCGACTGACGCTGCAGAAAGACGACCACGGGTAAAACCGCCGAAAGATGCCAAACCAAATCGCCACTATGCCGTCTGTGCAGATGTCATAGGACCTGCATATTCTCCCGATACCGAACACGCAAAACAGATCGACAAAAAATGTTAACAATATCAAGAGCCAGCGTGCATCCGGCCGAATCACTACGGCATACGCACCTGCAATGGTCATGCCCAATAAGATCAGACAATAACCGACACTCACATTTTGAGAAAAATATTTAAAGCTGATATTGACTTTCATATCTATCGCCCCTCATCTCCGTGACCATGCTGGCCGATATTTTCCGAAAGCGTTCCTATACCATTCGCAGAAAAAAAGATCGGCGCCTGCGGTATTCTCTGCGCGCAGCCATTCCCGCCGCCGTAGTTGAAATGGTATGTGATACCATCATGATACCCGGCGGCGCGAGACCTGTCAAGTGCCCTGCGTTCTATGGCGGAAAACCGCCGAGGAGAACATGCGTTGCTTGCAGCGGCGGCCCATCCGCGCGCAAAAAGAGGGCGCAACCGCGAGAAGGCACGGAGTATGCTGCAAAGAAGCACCAAAAAGGGTAAAAAACAAAAGCCCTTGCAGCAAGGGCTTTTGACAGAAAATCTGGCACCCCCGGCTGGATTCGAACCAGTGGCCTGCCGCTTAGGAGTACGGCGTTGCCATTCTGTGTTCTTCTCTACTTCCTCTACAGTTTCTTCTCGTTTCATATCATGCTGTACGGCGGATACACCTAATCGCAAATTGTCTCTATAATACCCTGCTTTTAACCCCTTTTCAAAAGTCGTATTAGCAAGAAATTAGCAGGAAGGATAATTTGCCGCCCGGCAAGGCAGCATGGAAATGGCCAATCTGGCGACATATTTTAGGAGGAAAAATCATGGAACAAAAAGAAAAAGAATTGCAGCCCCAGACCCGTGCCTATACGGTGGAAGAGATCGCGGCCATCCTTCATATCGGACGGTCATCCGCCTATACCCTGGTCAAGAAAGGGTACTTCAAAAGCGTACGCATTGGCACAGCCATCCGGATCTCCAGAAAATCCTTTGACGAGTGGCTGGATCAATTGGAGTTGTAATACAGAGGAGCGTACTATGGCCAACCCATGGTACGCTCCTCTGTATTACAGGCGAACTTTTTACTTAAGAATCCTTTCAGCATTTTGCCTCTCTCGATGATATAATGAATATTAATCAAACTGGTATTTTCCCAGGAGAGAGGAGGTGAAGTGTATGGGAAAGTATACAGATGACGAGATCCGGGCGATGCCGAAAATCACGGCCAAAATTGCCGCTGACTACCTGGGCATCTCTCCCATGATGGTGACCCTGGGCATAAGAAACAACGTGCTTCCAATTGGATTCGCCATCAAAAAAGAGGACCGATACAGCGAAAGCTGGAGCTACAACATTATTCCGGAACGGTTGATTGCCTATAACCACGGCAAAATCAACGAGGTACAGGTCCAGAATATTGAGAAGAACCTGAATACCATCATCAGTCAATTTGAAGAGATGAAACGCGACCTGGTTTTTCTATTAAAAGAAAACGAGGAATTGGAGGGATAAAACAGTTTTTAGCGATCCTTGCAGATACGGAATCATCAAAAGCACATCCCCTTCAAGTTGAAGAGGAAAAGGCAGTAGTTCCCGACAAGGAGGTAAGAACAGCGATGCCGCCCACGAAGATTCGTTTGACACGAAAGCAACTCTACGAAGAGATCTGGAACATATCCGTGGCAGGTGTATCCAAAAAATATGGCATCCCATACGCGAAATGTCTGGCAACGATCAAGGCGGCCCAGGTCCCTGTTCCGCCCTCTGGATACTGGACCAAACTCAACTACGGAAAATCCGTGGAGCAGACGCCCCTTTCCGGCGACGGGGATGCAGTCATTGAGCTGATACAAGAAACTTTGCCCGGTACCACAGATACAGAGAAACATAAGCTTCAGGAGAAAACTGCTTCCGGGTCGTCCCGTGCGCCTTCTTCGGTAGAGACAACTCCGCAAAAGCCGCCTGAGACAGAGACCGCTCAGATGACTGTCAATCCACTGGAAACGATTGAAAAGTTTGGACGAGCCTATAATGTGTATCACCGGGAGACCCTGTATCAGGAAGTCTGGTCCATGCCGGTAACAGAGGTGGCAAAACGGTATAAAGTTTCCGATGTTGCCATCCATAAGGTCTGTAAGTCGCTGGACATTCCCATGCCGCCGCAGGGGTATTGGGCAAAATTGCGGGCCGGAAAACCTGTCAAGAAACTCCCCCTCCCGCCCGGAAAAGAACAGACGAAACTGGGAATACAGACTGGGGTCAGCCATGTGGATTCTCCAAGTGAGAATGCAGCACCTCTGGCGTTTTTACCTGAAGAAGAGCGACAAGTAGTGCTGAATGTGGCAGCACAGATCCTGTTGCCCCAGGAGCACGCCCGTATGCGGCCGGAGATTGTGGCACACCGAAAACGAATTGCGGAATGGAACAAGAGGAAGCGCCAGCTGGAACGGGAATTGGGCCCAAACTGGAACCGCGGGAGGCGGGAAACTCCGCCTGCATTTGCCCAAGGTGTTTCAGAAGAGCAGCAGCCACGGATCTTCCGGTTGATCGATGCGCTGGCCAAAGCGATGATACCGTTGGGGTGGCGTTTGACGGAGGATCTTCGCTTTGCAATGGACCAGGATATGGTTACACTCACATTTTCTGAGGCGACCGATCAGATTCTACATACCCCAACCAGAGAAGAAAATCTCAAGTTGCTGGAATATGAAGAAGAGCACAAAAAGTACGATTGGGCAAGGAAGCCGCAGATTCGTAAATATGATTCCGTTTACAATGGCCGCTTGAGCCTATGTATCAATGGTGCAAAAACATTTCGGGATTGCCGCTCCCATGTCTTGGAAGATCGTTTGGAAGATATGATGCTCTCTATCTATGGTGAGGCGGAGCAAGTGAAACAAGCACGCTTGGCCCGTGAAGAGGCCGAGCGGCAGCGCCAGGAGCAGGAGCGAAAGCGAGAGGAGCAACGTCAACAATATAATGCCGAGGTGGATCGCACCCTTGCACTTGTCAATTGTGCGGCAGATTATGAGATCGCGTGCAGGATCCGTGCCTATGTTTCTGCTATGGAAAAAGCGCATTCGGATCAGGATCTTTCTGAATGGGCGTCTTGGGCGCGGTCAAAAGCGGATTGGTATGACCCACAGTCGCAAAAGAAGACGAACTTCTTGGCAGGCGGGAACACGAAAAGAGTCAAGAGAGCAAAGGTCCTCAGCACAAGGGATACCGGTGGTAAAGCAAAGGTATGCTCACCTCCTGATTTGGATAGAATAGTGGTGTAATTATCAATACTTGATTTAAATTATTATAAGTATAATTTTAATAATAGTTGACAAAGATGAAGATTAGCACTACTATATGATTAAAGGAGGTGGTTGCATGGCTATCATCAGCAAGGAAGGGCTGCTGAAAGTGCTGGTCTCCTACAACCCCTGGTGGAAAACAGGAGTCGTGAACCCAAAACTGTCCAAAACCTATAAGCGGTTCGCTTTTTACGAGGCCATGAAACGCCTGAATCAGACGGACATCCGGCGCACAGTGGTTTTAACCGGCACAAGACGGGTGGGAAAGACCACCATACAGTACCAGATGATCGAGGCCCTTCTCCAGAGCGGTGTTCCGCCCCAGAAGATCGTCTTTATCTCCATGGATCATCCCATGCTGAAGTTGAGCGCTATGAACGAGATTCTGGATTGCTATCACGAAAACATCTATCCGGATCAGGATGTCTACTACTTCTTTGACGAGATCCAGTACGCGCAGGATTGGGACAAATGGCTGAAGACGATTTATGATATGCAGCCGGACACCAAGATGGTAGCCACCGGCTCGGCCAGTCCGGTTTTAGTCAAGGGGAGCCAGGAGAGCGGCGCCGGGCGATGGTCGGCCATCCAGGTTCCGACACTGTCTTTCTATGAGTATTGTGAGCTGCTGAATGTGGATCGCCCCGACCTGCCGGATGATTTGAAAATCACCCCGCTGGTATATAAGACCCAGCAGGAACGCACCCAGATCATGCTGCAGCTCTCTAAGGTACAGAATCACTTTAACCGCTATCTGCAAGTGGGCGGCTTCCCCGAACTGGCCCTGGCCGACAACGACATCCTGGCCCAGCAGGTCATGCGGGAGGATGTAGTGGACAAAGTGCTCAAGCGGGACCTGCCCTCCCTTTACAAGATCCGCAACGCCACAGAGTTGGAGCGAATCTTCCTGTATCTCTGCAATGTTTCTTCCGAGATCGTTTCCATCGAGGCGATTGCGAAGGAGCTGAATGGCGTTTCCAGGCCTACCGTCGAAAACTATATCGAATATCTGGAAAGCGCCAACCTGATTTATCAGAGCTGGCCCGTCAATATGGCGGGGAAAAAAGTCCTGAAAGCCAGCCCCAAGATCTATATTGCCGACGCAGCCATCCGCAATGCGGTTCTGATGGATGATTCCATGCTGAGTGACCCGGTGGAGATGGGAAAAGTCGTGGAGACCGCCGTTTACAAGCATGTAGCTGCATTTTATTATCAGCAGGCCGCATCAGTGGGATACTATCGCGGCGGCAAGCGTGGAAAAGAAATTGATGTTGTGGTGGAATACTCCAATTCCAAGAACATTCTTATTGAGGTGAAGTATCGGGAGGGCGCCCCCATCCCGGATGATTCCGCCATCGTAGAGTTGAGCGGAGAGGCGGCGGCATCCATCGTGGTGACCAAAACCGCCGATGACTTTGGCGTCCACAATACGAAGAACGGAAAAGATTTGATCCGTATCCCGGCCTTTGCCTTCCTCTATCTGCTTGGTCATGCAGAAAAGCACGGCTACCGTGGAATGGAATAATGACAGAGTATAAGATGGAGAGCGTGGTGCATGAGCACCACGCTCTCCTGTTTGCTTCATAAGTTTCTGTTATATTTCCGCCATCCCTATAGGCAAGAAATCAAATAATGGATTCGAACGATTTATCTTAAAAATACGCATGAGGCTTGGAACTATCTAAAATTTCCCGCATAGATTTTATAACAATTCCAAAAACATTTTGATATGAAATGACACGATACAATACTGTAAGTGTACAAAAGAGCAAAAAAGCCTTATGCAGCCAGGTCATAAATTGTTCGAAGCCGTTAGGAGTACGGCGTACCATTTCGTAAATTGTTCATATCATATCTTCCCGTGTTGTTTCTTCGCAAATTGTGCTGCCTGGAGGCAGGTCAATTTGCACAAAATCCCCTGAAATATGCTGCCTTACAACGGTTTTTCAAATGTCGTATTAGCAAGGTATTAGCAGGAACCCCTCGTGACAGAGGGCTTACAGGGGCCATTTCAAAATGCTATTAGCAAGGGAGGATCATTTATGAGCACCAACGAAAAAGGGACGCCCCAAAGCAGGACATACACCGTGAATGACATCGCAGCCATTCTCGGTATCGGCCGCGCCTCGGCCTATAAGCTCGCCAACTCCGGAGCATTCAAGACGATCCGCATCGGCAACATGATTCGCATCTCCAGAAAGTCCTTTGAGGACTGGCTGAAGGCGGAGGGGCTGGACGACGAGATGTAATAGAGTCATAGAGTCGCCATAACTTAACCAGTTATGGCGACTCTATAATATCTCTACACACACATTACATTTTGAGAAAATAGAGGCGAACAGATACTAGTCGTTTTGCTGTATACAAGATTTAATAATTTCAACAAATTCTTTGGAAACTTCAAATTTTTTGGCAACATAGGGAGTGGAAGCTTTTCCTTCCATTAGGAAATGAATAATCTTTAAGACTTTCCCTATTGTGATGTTTTGTTTAAAGTTGGGATTATTTAGCAAGCTCATTACTGCAGTCGAATTTAAGATAAATCTGCGATCTGCTAAGCAAGCATTTTGAACACTTTTTCTGGTTGCTTCTTTTTGAGTATCAGGGACGCTTTCTTCTTGAATTATCGTCTTATCAAGAGATACATACTGGTCTGGAAGAACACCTGGTACTTCATTGCCATCTGTAAAAATACAATTTTGCCGCATATTCTTCGTATAAAATGTTTGTCCAAGTGCGGTCTGCCATTTTTGTATGGTTACAGTTGAATATTTCCCACTTTGAACTTCTGTTGCTTCAAGGCAACGAGCACGTCCAATAGCTGTATGAACCCAATTAGAGGAGCCTTCGCTAGTGTTCTCAAGTTCCAGATTTTTCACCTGTTTACTGTTATCGGAAAGAAGCATCTCAGTGATAAGATTAAGACATTTATAGTCTTGGACAATTGTCCATTCGGGTGGAATCCAATCTGTACCACAAAGCATACCCAGTAAACCGCCAGTAATAGATGCAATTGTATCAGTGTCTATTCCAACCGATGATGCTGGAACTTTCATCCCAAGCACAGGGTTGTTAGCATATCGAGACACCAAGTAAATAGCCGCAAGAATCGCCACATCCCCTGCTCCAGATATTTTAGAATAGCATCCTAGCTGAGTTAGAACATTAGAATCTTCTAATATCAGTCCCTTCTTTAATGATGCCTTAATAAAGTCCAACTGAGTAAGCATCGAAGAAAGAACATTGTTCCATTCTTTCTGATAATCAAAGTACTGGTTTGCTGCGTTGAGCCATTCAGAAAATATGTTGCTATCAGGATATGAACCCCATACTCTTTGCCCATCAATTACAGCGGAAACAAGTTCTCCGTAGCTTAGGACATTTTTTTTCTTGAGGAGATAGTCAAGTGCAAACGCATAACAAGTCGCTCCTAGAATAGCCCGTGGATGGCCATGAGTGAGGATAGAATTTTTTATAATATCTGACATTAAATCTGTAGACGGCGATATTTTATGTTGCGAAATAACATGTGGCAATATTCGCATAACAGCACCGTTTCCACCTGCATTAAAATAGTTGGGTGCCCGTTTAGACTGCCAAGGCAACACACCATCTTTATATAATTTTGCAGCATTTAATAGTGCTTTTCCTCCACCACGCTCATATTTAAGCCAAAAAACAAGTTCTTTTTCGGAGAAAAATTTTTCCCAGTTTCCTACTATAATACTTCTAGCTACAGATAGTGTTAATTGCGTATCATCACTGTATTCTCCAGGCAAAATTTTTTCATCGTGATAGCATGGTTTGTTGTTGCGCCGAATCCAGGCCACAAAATTGTCGCCACCTCCGGCATTTTTAGACTTGTTTTTTGAACGTATTTCATTGGGCCATCCCAATGCATCGCCAATGGCTGTTGCAATCATAGCCCCTCTGCACTTATCTGTTTGCGTAGGTATAGTTACAGACATGGCTTACACCTCCTCAGAAGAGCAGTCGAACAGAGTTTCTGTCGGGCACCTGCCGTTTTTTATCATGTTGCTCCACCTTGTAGTTAATACATCTGGTGCAATATAAATAGGGATAAGTTTTGTATTAAACACCTTTAGTATACCATAAACTCTCGATGCAATATCCTGGTTTCCTACAGCAATTCCAGTTATATATTTAGGGGGTATATTTCCCTTAATCAGAATTTCGGCTTGCCCGTCAGTTGGACAACATTGTAACATCTTGGGCGATCTAGGATATTTAAAAGTTCTCACAACACCAGCAAATATTGAATCGATGCTATCCATATCGCTACATATGTAGGCTCCATTCTCTCGACTTGAATTACAGGGACAATATTTAGCCTCTCGTTCGTTTAATATACTAAGATCAATATACAAAACAATGAAATCTTTAAAAATTTGATCGGAATTTCGTTCAATAGCTTTATTTAGAAACCATGAGTTCGGATATTGAATTGAACAACATATATGATCTAGTTCTCCGTCATATCTAGCACTATCTAGTACATTTTTAGTATCCTGCCGAATGGAATCACTCGATAAAATTCCTTCTGGTGAGGTAATAATATGGGTAAAACTTTGAAGCTTTGTAAAATGGCATAGCCGCGTTACTCCTCGACTACTTAAAATGTCATAGGCGCTCATTTTAAGTCCTCCTCGTTATAACAGTCATAACCAGAAGAGTCTTTCGGAATAAGCATCGACAGCGTTTTGCTATATGTCATGAATAAACCGTACTTTGACCGAGTTACTGCCACATAGAGAAGTTTGATCTCATCTGCATATGCTTCTTTTTCAGACGCCGCCCGAGCAAGAGCATCTGGATCTGGCAATCGCGTCTCCTCCAAAAAGGGGATAAAAACATTGTCAAATTCCAGCCCCTTTGCAGAGTGAAAAGTAGAAAGGTATACTTTTTTGCATCTGCATAACCAGCCGTATCTTTATCAATCTCTGTTGCAGTGCATCCCTGTTTTTTAAATTTGTATAGAAACATATCTATATCTGAACGATTCCTGCAAATTATTACTACAGAAGATGTTTTACTTAAAGCGATAGCACGATCAATAATCCATTTTTTCTCATTTGACCGTTCTGAAAATTTGATAAGTATAGGTTTTGGTCCCTCTGCAATTTGTGCCGTTGCATCGACCATATCTTCATCTTTCAACCAATACTCACTTTTTGTAATATCTTTTGCGAACGATGTAATAGTAGATGGATTTCTATAATTAACATTAAATCTCCAAATTTTATCTGTATTTATTCCGGAATCCCGCCAAGATAAGCGACTCCCATAAATTTGCTGAGCAACATCTCCAAAAAAAGTAAATGATCCGTCATATGCGGTAGCACTTACTAGTGATTTAATCATCATTGGAGAAAAATCTTGTCCCTCGTCTACTATGATATGTGTATAGCGTCGGGGTGTTTGGTCGTTTTGCAGTTCTAAGTATACATAGAGCGCCAAATCATCCCAATCATATTCGTGCCCTGCCGTTTTGCGGAGTTCAATATATTTTTCATAAACTGCAAAAACCCATTTTCTATTTTCGCGCTTAATATTGGCAGATGCTCTGCCGATACGCTCAGCCTGGTTATAGGTGTCTAGATCTGTGAACCCAAATTTTTCAATAAATGTTATCTCATCAACAAAGAAGTCATCAGATCTTGCCAGTGTAGACTCTGTTGGATATTGTTCTTGTAAAGACTTTTTTGCAAGGCTAATATAATACGCCTTACTGTCCGAATTCAAAATACCATTTCTCGGAGGCATCTTCCCTCGACTATGAAGATAACCGCGTGCAAACTTATGATAATTTTCTACAGTAAGATTTCGAGGAATAACATCGCTGATACCCTTAATGTATTCAACCAATGCACCATTAAATGTGACAAGTAATACTTTCTTATTTCCAGGCAACGCAGCAAGATGATATGCACGGAGAAGTGCAATCGTTGTTTTCCCACTTCCTGCAGTGCCTAATACAACCGTATGCCCCGTTGAAGGCAATGCTAGTACTTCTTTTTGTTTTCCTTTAGGGGTTATATTCATCTTGTCATCCTCCAATATAATTATACTTAAGGAAACTCAGTATGGTCCTTGTCATAAAAGGAGATATATATAATTTTATTATACTATCTCTTTCTAATTTCGGCAATATATCCAATTCTTTTACTTGCTAATACTTTTTAGTTGCCAAACACCATAGGTGTTACCCCCTATGGTGTTTTTATGTGCAAACATCACTCGTTTCATCATCACCTGCGAAAGAAATACGGCATCCTTTTAAACCCCAAAAGGAGTCGATAATCCAATGTTTTCTTTCCCTAATCAGCCCAAAGGCCACCGCCTATAGGTTTTCCTCTCTGGGGTATCTGGGCGGTATAGAGGTCATCTTTTCCCCCAAAATAAACACTTTTCCGAACCGCCGAAAGGAGGTGATACCATGGCGGTATTTCGCATTGAGAAAACCCGTGACTACACGGTAATGTCCAACCACCATCTGCGCAACGCGGGGTTGTCCCTCAAATCCAAAGGGCTGCTCTCCATGATGCTGTCCTTGCCGGAGGACTGGAACTACACCACCAGGGGCCTGGCGAAAATCTGCAAGGAGGGCACGGACAGCATTGGCTCCGCCCTGAAGGAGCTGGAGCGAGCCGGGTACATAGTCCGCAACCGCCTCCGGGACAGCAAGGGCAAAATCGTGGATGTGGAGTATGTCATCTACGAGACGCCCCATCCCCCGGACACGGGCCAGCCGTGTGAGGACGAGCCGGATACGGCTTGTCCAGATACGGAAAACCCGGATATGGATAACCCATGTCTGG
>PPYE01170541.1_pt1 | contig 31566 bp, 29 predicted proteins | sample 1559881 | NCBI WGS metagenome assembly PPYE01 (sample SAMN08240022, study PRJNA423297) | Human gut metagenome, whole genome shotgun sequencing project.
GCTCTAAAATCTCTCTCAAAAAAATAATTTAAAAATTTTATTAAAAACAGGGTGTCAAAAGCCTGGGCAATTCCAAATAAGTGAAGGGAGTAATTCCAATCAACAAAATGGAACGCTTTCCTTTGAAACTTAAAACTGAATATACAGGTCACTAAGACGTTTATTCTGATGATAGCCACCTTATCGGGTACGCCATAACTTTTGTGGATGCAGAACAGCGAGAACTCCCGGTATGAGTGTCAGGTTGCTCCTGACATGGCGATGACAGTCAGAAAGATAATGATACTTCTCTAAGGAGCTGGCGGAGTACCCGGCAGAGGTTAGAATCCTATGATACAGATCAGCAGTCTGTTCCTTAGTGGCTTCCCATGAGCGATACGCTCGGCAAGGGGTGTTGAGAACAAATGTTGCCACGACCGTTTAGGAAATGAAACGGTCAGGTACATAGTCATTCTAGAATGGCTATGAATATTCAGGAAAGGAGGACGCAAGAAGTGTCAAACTGCAAAACGATTGCCATCTGCAATCAGAAAGGCGGAGTAGGAAAGACCACCACTTCGGTCAATCTCGGAATCGGTCTTGCAATGCAGGGAAAGAAAGTATTACTTGTTGATGCAGATCCACAGGGAGATTTAACCACTTGTCTGGGGTGGCAGGATACGGACAGTCTGGGTATCACGCTTGCAACGAAATTAACAGATGTGATGAATGAAACGATGAATGACCCGATGGTTGGAATCCTGCACCATGATGAAGGAGTTGATCTTATTCCAGCAAACCTTGAGCTTTCAGCAATGGAGTATAACCTGATGAATGCCATGAGCAGAGAAACCACGATGAAAAATTACTTGAATCAGATTAAAGACAGATATGATTTTGTCGTGATCGACTGTATGCCATCGCTTAGTATGGTAACACTCAATGCTCTTTCGGCGGCAGACAGTGTGATTATTCCGGTTCAGGCTCAATATCTGCCAGCAAAAGGAATGACGCAGCTCGTGCAGACGATTTCAAGGGTAAAGAAGTATATCAATCCGGATATTAAGATTGATGGAATACTTCTGACTCTCGTAGACAGTCGGACTAATCTTGCTAAAAGTACGGTGGAAGCTCTGAGGGAAAACTTCGGGAATCATATTAAGATGTACCGGACATCTATCCCAATCGGAGTAAAAGCCGCAGAAGCTTCTTCAAAAGGCAAGAGCATTTATGGTTATGAGCCACGCAGTACGGTGTCAAAGGCTTACACCGCATTCACGAAGGAGGTGTTAGCAGATGGCAGGAAGAAAGAGCGACTTCACGCTCACGAAGCTCGATGACCTGTTTACCACGCAGGCTCAGAGAGAAGAAGAAAAGCTTTCCAAAATCCGGGATATTCCATTGGGGCTGATTGACGATTTCCCAGATCATCCTTTTAAAGTCAGGGATGATGAAGATATGTTACAGCTTATAGAGAGTATCAGGGACAGAGGGGTTATTACTCCGGCAACAGTCAGACAGAAGGAAGATGGGAGATACGAACTCATATCTGGTCATAGAAGAAAACGAGCCTGTGAACTGGCAGGTTTTCAAACACTTCGTTGTGAAGTTGTGGATATGAGCAGAGATGAAGCCACGATTTTGATGGTGGAGAGTAATTTTCAGAGGTCACAGATACTGCCTTCTGAAAAAGCTTTTGCGTACAAAATGCGTTTGGATGCCATGAAAAGACAGGGACAACGAACAGATTTAACTTGTGACCCACTGGGGCACAAGTTGGAGGGGACAAAATCAGTAATGCTTTTAGCCGATAAATCCGACGATAGTAAAACGCAAATTCAGCGTTATGTTCGCCTTACTAACCTTGTCCCTGAACTGCTTGAATTTGTTGACCAGGGGCGAATCAAAATGCGTCCGGCAGTGGAATTGTCGTATCTTGACGAGGATTGCCAGCGAGATGTTGTTGATGAGATTGATATGAACGACGCAACACCGTCACACGATCAGACCATTCGTATGCGAAAGTTTTTTGAGGAAGGGAAACTCACAACCGAAGTTATTCAGGCAATCATGTCGGAGGAGAAGCCAAATCAGAAAGAAAAGATAACGCTGAGTATGGACCGAGTAGAGAAGTTTATTCCGAAAAGTATCAAGATCAGCCAGAGGGAGGACTTTATCTGCAAGGCATTGGAGCATTACAACAAGTATTTAAGGCAGAGGGCAGACCGTGACAGCAGATAACGCTTTTCTTGTTCCCCCTTCTCACACTCTACCCCCTATAACCTACCGTTTACCTGCTGAAAATATATATTCTATCTCCATATTTATAACTATCTCATAATGTTATGGTTATCTATAAGAGCCGGTCGCACAGTTGGAAAAGTGCAGGAAGTTCTGGTACGATAAATGGTTCAGATTTCTTCTTCGGCAGGTATTGGAGTAGTAACAGGGATAAAAATGCAATAAAAAGTTGGACGCACTGTGGATAACCAGTGCGTTCGTTTCGTTTAAGGAGGAAAAACGAATGGCAAAATTAAAAATCAAGAGGGCTGTTTCGTTTGTGATGGCAACAGTTCTCAGCCTTACCGCCTTTATGGGCGTAGGAGCGAATACCGCTTTTGCCGCAGCCGGGGAAAAGACCAACGTGTATATGGTCGATTTTCCTCGTGATGGCGATGCAAATTACGATGGCGTATGGGGATACAGTAACCTGACATTGAAAAATGGATGGCATACAGGCAGTGCTACACATACTAACCTGAAGGCAATCGGTTCTTTTTCCGGCAATGTTGGATATTGTATTGAACCAGGCGTGCATCTGAGTATGGGACAGTCAATGACTCAGTACGATGAAAATTATTTCAATAACATTCAGGCAAATGGTGTCATTTCCGGAGATGAGATCAGACAGTATATCGGTCGAATCTTGCAGTACGGTTATCGTGGAACAGTTTCCACAAGCTGGCGCACACAGAATGAAGCTGCTGCAAACAGTATCGCCCATGCCTATGCGACACAGCTTCTGATCTGGGAAACCATCGTCGGAGAGCGTGACGCAAACTTCAATCACAAAGCAGCGAGTGGTTGCAGCAATGTCAAAGATGTGGTCAATGCTGCACATCCACTTCGCAGTAAGATTTTCAGCTACTATGACTCGATGGTAGCAAGCATTCAGAAACACACGGTTGTTCCAAGTTTCTGTAACCGTTCCGCCGGTTCAGCAAAAACACTGGAACTGGAGTGGGATGGAAGCAAATACACAACAACACTGACAGATGCGAACAACGTACTCTCTAATTACAGCTTCAGTGCAAGTATCAGTGGGGTATCCTTTTCCACAAATGGGAATAAGCTGACGGTATCTATGGAGAAAGCACCAAGCGATGCCTTTACGATCACTGCCAGCAAGAAAAACTCTGTCCGCAGAGGTGTGGTTGTGTGGTCCGAGGGTAAACATGGCACAGGTTCCAGTGTGCAGGACGTTGTTTCCTATGCACAGGAAGTTGGCGATCCGGTCAGTGGCTATGTGAAGATGAAAGTCAGCTATGGTTCTTGCCAGATTGTCAAGACCAGTGAGGACGGAAAGGTGGATGGTATCAACTTCACGATTTCCGGTAATGGTATCAACCAGACAGTAACGACAGCGAATGGCGGTAAGTTCCAGCTTGATAATCTGATGCCGGGTGTCTATACCGTAACAGAGCAGTCTATCGACAAATATGTGCCACAGGAAACACATAGAGTTACCGTCGTTGCAGGACAGGTGGCAACTGTAAACTTTAATAACGTTCTGAAAAGGGGCGACCTTCAGGTGGTCAAATCCTCAGAAGATAACCTTGTTGAGGGTGTGAAATTCCATCTTTATGGTACTTCCCTTGCAGGTATTGCAGTTGATCAGTATGCAGTGACAGACGCAAACGGAGTAGCAACTTTCAAAGATGTGCTGATCAGTGGAAGTGAACCGTATACCGTAGAAGAAGTAGATACAGCGGTACGCTATGTTGTACCGGAGAATCAGACAGCAGCTATTCAGTGGAAGTCTGTGACAAAGCGTGATTTCAGCAACATTTTGAAGAAATTTACAGTGACTGTAACTAAGAGTGACAAGGAGGAAGGCACAGCACAGGGCGATGCGACACTTGCAGGTGCGGTTTATGGTATCTACAAAGGCGAAACACTGGTAGATAAATATGTGACAGATGCTAACGGGCAGTTTACAACAAAAGAATATATCTGCGATACCGATTGGACAGTCAGAGAGATCACACCGTCTGAAGGATATTTGCTTGATAAGACGATTCACAAAGTTGGAGCAGACCCGAAACTCTATGAAGTGGAACACAATCTGACTGCCAATGATGTAACTGAACAGGTTATGAAAGGGAATATCGCTATCATCAAGCATACTGATGACGGAGAAACCAAAATTGAAACACCGGAAAAGGGTGCAGAGTTTGAAGTTTATCTGAAATCTTCCGGAAGCTATGATGCAGCCGAAGAAGATGAGAGAGATACGCTTGTATGCGATGAGAATGGATTTGCTCAGTCAAAAGATATGCCATATGGTGTTTATACCGTTCATCAGACAAAAGGCTGGGATGGTAGAGAACTGATGAGTGATTTTGATGTGTTCATTTCTAAAGATGGACAGACCTATCGTTACCTCGTCAACAATGCCAATTTTGAAAGCTTTATCAAAGTGGTCAAAAAGGATGCTGAAACAGGAAAAACCATTCCGTATGCAGGTGCAGGATTTCAGATTTACGATCCGTCAGGAAATAAAGTAACTATGACATTCACTTATCCGACACCGACAACCATCGACACCTTCTATACAGACGCAGATGGTCAACTTGTAACACCGGAGAAACTGGAGTATGGCAAGGGATATTCGCTTGTTGAGGTTCAGGCTCCTTATGGCTATGTGCTTGACAGTACACCGGTATCATTCGATGTGACAGAAGAAAACGCAACACAGGAGGGCACGATTAAATTGGTTAAGGTTGAGAAGCCGAACATGGCTCAGAAGGGTACGATTTCTGTGGAAAAAACAGGGGAGGTATTCTTTGGCGTGAATGTATCTGGCGAGGAAGGCAAAGATGTGATCTATCAGCCGGTATACAAAATAAAAGGTCTTACAGGAGCAACCTATGAAATCACAGCAGATGAAGATGTGGTAACACCGGATGGAACACTCCGCTACCACAAGGGCGATGTTGTGGATACGATCACAACAGATGAAGATGGCACTGCAAAGAGCAAGGAACTTTATCTGGGTAAATATACCGTAACAGAAACAAAAGCACCGGAAGGCATGGTCATCAATAAAGACGGACATCAGGTAGAACTCACTTATGCCGGACAGGATGTTGCAGTGACAGAAACTTCCACAAGCTTCTATAACGAAAGACAGAAAGTAAAGATTTCTCTTGAAAAAGTGCTTGAACAGGATGAAACATTCGGAATCGGCAAGAATGATGAACTGAAAAATATCAGCTTCGGACTTTATGCGAAAGAGGACATTGTATCAGAAAGCGGTACGGTAATCCCGGCAGACGGACTGATCGAAATCATCGGACTTACAGAGGACGGTACAGCGACAGCAGCGACAGACCTTCCGTTTGGCAGCTACTATATCAAAGAGATGGCAACGGATGAACATTATATCCTGAATGATGAGCAGTACACATTCACATTTGATTATGCCGGACAGGATACTGAAACAGTTGAGATTAAAGTCAATGAAGGAAAACCGATTGAAAACAAACTGATCTATGGTTCTGTATCTGGTAAGAAAGTGGATGAAAACGGAGAAGTACTTGCAGGTGCAGTAATCGGAATCTTTAAAGCAGATGAAACAGAATTTACAGCAGAACATGCATTTATGACTGTGAAATCTGGAGAAGATGGCAGCTTCACATTTAAGAAAGTGCCATATGGTAACTGGATTGTCAAAGAAATCGAAGCACCGGAAGGATTTGTCCTTGATGGAACAGCTCATGCGGTCACTATTGACCAGAATGAGCAGGTCATTGAAGTGGAAATCACAAATAAATATATCCATGGTAATATCCGTCTTACAAAGGTGGATGCCGATTATCCGGATAATAAGCTGACAGGAGCCACTTTTGAAGTCTACAAAGATGTCAATGGCGACGGAAAACTGGACGACAAAGATGAGCTTGTTGGAAATCTGGAAGAAACTTCTGTCGGTATTTATGAAATGCAGGAGTTGCTTTACGGAAAATATCTCGTAAAAGAGACAAAAGCACCAGAGGGATTTGTTCTTGATGACGGTGTATATTCCGTATCCATTACTGAGGATGAAAAGACTTATGATGTGGAAAATAAAGCAGGTGTTGGCTTCATCAATCAGGCTATGAAAGGTAACCTGAAGATCAAAAAGACATCTTCTGACGGTAAAGTAGAAGGTTTCACATTCCGTATCACAGGTGTTAATGGTTATGACAGCACATTTACAACTGATAAAAATGGAGAAATCTTTGTGGACGGACTTCGTATCGGAGAATACACCGTTTCTGAGATCAGTGACAATGTATCTGCCGGATATATCTTACCAGCCGATAAGAAGATTACGGTGCAGACAGACTCAACAGTAGAGATTGAAATGCACAATGAACTTCGTGATACACCAAAAACAGGCGATGACAGCAGAACCGGTCTTTGGATGGTGCTTGCAGGTCTTTCCGCAGCGGGAATTGCGGCAACAGTCATTGCTTCCAAGAGAAAAAAGAAAAAGGAGGGCAATGAATAATGGACGCTAAGACAATCGTAGCAGTCGTATTGGCCGCCTTTATCATAGGCGTCTTTCTTTTCTTACAGAAGAAAAACAGAAAAAATAAGTAACTTGAAGCAGGGGCGGAGCAATCCGCCCTTTGCTTTTGAGCAAGGAGGTCAAAATGAACCAGTTAGAGAAGATTGAGGACAGAGTTCTCTCTGTGCTTGAGTCAAATACACAGTCCCGTAGTGACGACATGGTGCTTTATCTTCTTGTCTGCAACAGTTATTCCAATAATGAAAATCCAATAGGAAAGATGCCTTTTGAAGTGGTCATGAAATATTACAGAGCGTTGAAATTGCCACATTTTGAAAGCGTCAGAAGAACAAGACAGAAGATACAGGCAACGCATCCAGAGTTAGGGTGTCTGCCTGAATATCGGAGAAACAGGAAGAAAATGCAGAAGTTATATACCGATTACGCAAGAAAGTAGCGAGGAGGATGGACCATGAAAGATAAATCGGCATTTCAGCAGAAGATCAAACTTCTGACCAAACTTTTCGATTTCGGCTGTAATACGGAAAAGAAGTTACAACAGCTCGACATGGAAAGCATTTTGAAAATCCCAGGGATTACGATACCGGATATGGCATTGATCCTTGAATTTCAGAAAGAAACCAAAGCTAATAAGCTGTTTTCTTATTTGGGAGGTGGTGCTGATGAACAGCAGACTTCGCAGTAACGATACCAGCCAATCAGAAGATACAGAAACGACAGGAGGTGCAAGGTAAGTGGCAAGAAAATACAATCTGATCTCGGAACTCTATGACCGGACTTGCAAAACAGTAGTTGCGAATCCACAGAACTGGCAGAACTTTTTGCAGTCTGCCTGCCGGAATTATAAGTTGCGATATGATGAGCAGTTGCTGATCTATGCACAGCGTCCTGACGCTACTGCGGTACTTGAGATCGAGCGTTGGAACAGAAATTTCGGTCGATGGGTAAATCGTGGAGCTAGAGGTATTGCAGTCTTTGCTGATGAGGACCGAAAGACACAGAGATTAACCCATTATTTTGATATTTCCGACACCCATGAGGGAAGATATTCCCGTCCGGTTCCACTTTGGAATATGCAGGAGGAATATACAGAAGAAGTCATCGAAACACTGGAAAATACGTTCGGACAACTGACCTACAAAAGTGTTCTTTCGGACGCTGTCATGAGTGCTGCACAAAATGCCGCAGAAGATAATCTCCCGGATTATTTGCAGGATTTGCTTTATGTTGCAGATAACAGTTTCCTTGCAGGACTGGATGAAGGGATGATTACTACCATCTATAAAAAACTTGTGACAAACAGCGTGGCGTATATGATGATGGCACGACTGGGAATCAATGTGGGAGAATATTTTGAAGCGGAAGATTTCAGAGACGTCACAAACTTTAATACGCAGGAAACGTTAAACGCTCTCGGTTTTGCTACAAGTGATATTGCAGAGATGGGACTATCAGAAATATCAAAAACCATTCGGGCACTCAGCCGGAACAATCGCATCATTGAAGCGGATAGAAAATATGAATACAATAGGGATGAAAATACAACCGAAAGGAGCGGTAAGAATGAACGAGATCACATACACGATGGTCGGGGATTACAACCTTCCAAATCTGATTTTGCCAGAACAGCCGGAGCCGGTGGTGGGCAAATGGTCACAGATGAGGAGAACATTTCTCAAGGAACAGCACAGAGTCCAGTATTACAATCTCCTGACGAAAGGAATCCTGACAAGACATTTGTCGGAAGTACAGCAGAGGGCGAGCGAACTGGAGGAAACACTGGTGCGGGAGATGGCAGCCAGGGAGGGACTGACCGAACAGATGAAAGCGGACGACATGATGAACTGGGTTCGGCTGATGAACAACATCAGGAACTCGGCTCAGGAGATCGTGAAAGCACAGGTCATTTACGTTTAGAGTATTATGACCGAAGCCATGAAGATAAGAGCCTTCCTTTCTTCGGCATTGATAAAGATATTAACGAGATACTCCGGACAACACCGCATCTGTCAGCATCTCTTGATGAAATCAAAGATTTTTATGAGAGGACACTGGATAATGCGGAACGGACGGAGTTTATCAAGAGTATTTTTAATCATGACTATACGGAGTTGACTTTAGAAGATGGAAGAACTGTTGGATACAAGACATTTCAGAATGTATTGCATCTTTGGGAAGGTCATTATGAGAGCAGAACGAAGCAGAGTTACTATGATTGGGGCGTGATTGCAAGGCACTTTGAAGCAATGCGATTGCTCGGAGAATTAAATGATAGAATGAAACCATTACCGTCAATAGACGGACAGCTAAGTTTTATTTTAGACGGACAGGCAGGGGCAGAAAAAACCTCTGCCTTTTCTTTTTCACAGGAGATGATAGATGCAGTTCTTACTCGTGGAAGTGGTATCTCCAATGGAAAAATGCGGATTTATGAGCTGTTTAAAAAAAGCTTATCTGCAAAAGAAAATGTGACGTTTTTGAAAAACGAATATGGATGGGGTGGTTCTGCACCAGTCATTATTGGTACTGGTATTAACGAACAGCATGATGGAAAAGGGATTACCCTTGCGAGAGGATTTGGAAATGATGCTCCGAAGATTACCTTAAAGTGGACGCAGGTAGAAAAGCGTATCGGGGAACTGATACGGATGGACAGATACTTAAATCCAAAGGAAAAAGAGCATTATCCTAAGTGGCTAGAAGAACAGGAAGCCAGACGGGAAGAATTGGAGGAGAAAAGAAAAAATCGTGAAATTCTTGCGACTGCTCCACCTGAAACACAGGAGCAGACAAAGGAAACTTCACCTGCCGAACACTATGAGTATCATCTGGGCGATACCGTATATATTGGAGCTTCCGAATATGAAATCTTGTCGTTTGATGATGAGAGAGTCATGCTCTATGATACGGAAATGCCATTGTTCAATAAGGAATTTAACCGTACAGAATTTGATGAGAAAGTGCGGGAAAATCCGATGAATGACCATCTGAAAGTACCAGAACAGAAATCGGTACCATCAGAACTGTTGGAGCAGGCAAAGGAAATCATCAATGAATTTTGTCAGCATGAATATGGTTCAGATGCAGATTTTAGCAATCTGAAAGAAGTCGGCATTGCGTTTACGACAATCACAGATGATGAGATACCGATACAGGTAAATGCCAATCTTGTAGATTTCAGTATAGACCAATATCTTGATGGAAAGTTGATTGAAAGCACAAAATATAGCTCGATGGAGGAGATGATTGAGTCTGCACTTGTGTATCTGGACTTTGATGATCTGACTTCTATTACGGATGAACAGCTTGAGAATGTGTTGAAAGCAAAGACAGATAAAGAACCGGAACCAATCAAACCACAGTGGGAGAAAAAAAGGAGTAAAGTCAGAAGTTTTGACCTGCACCCGGATATTCCGCTTGCAGAGAGAAATACGTTTGAACTTAGAAATCATCCGGTCGAACCAGCCGGAAAAAAGGAACGCTTTCGCAGAAATATGGAAGCTATCAGGGTTCTAAAAGAGTGTGAAGCTGAGAACCGCTTTGCTATACCTGCCGAACAGATTATTTTGTCGAAATATGTTGGTTGGGGTGGTTTGTCTGAAGCATTTGATGAGCGTAACTTAGCGTGGGCAGATGAGTTTTTGGAACTTCGCAGGGCACTTTCGCCTGACGAATATGCCGCAGCAAGAGAAAGCACACTGACAGCTTTTTATACACCACCCGAAGTGACAACTGCCATCTATAAGGCAATGGAGCAGATGGGATTTAAGGAAGGTAATCTGTTGGAACCGTCCTGTGGCATTGGTAACTTTATCGGTATGCTGCCGGAGTCAATGGCAAACACAAGGATTTATGGTGTTGAGTTAGATACGATTTCGGCAGGAATAGCACAGCAGTTATACCAGAAATCTTCCATCGCAGCACAGGGATTTGAGGAAGTCAATGTACCGGACAGCTTCTTTGATGGCGTTGTCGGAAATGTGCCTTTTGGAGATTTTAAGGTGCTTGATAAGCGATATGATAAATATAACTTTCTGATCCACGATTATTTCTTTGCCAAATCTTTGGATAAGTTACGCCCCGGTGGTGTGATGGCTCTTGTGACCAGTAAGGGTACAATGGATAAAGCAAACTCATCGGTCAGAAAATATATCGCACAGAGAGCGGACCTTTTAGGAGCAATCAGGCTTCCCAACAATACGTTTAAAGATAATGCCGGTACGGAAGTTGTATCGGATATATTGTTCCTGCAAAAGAGGGACAGGCTCATTGATATTGAGCCAGATTGGGTACAGCTTCGCACAAACGATGATGGTCTTACGATGAACGCATACTTTGTGCAGCATCCCGAAATGATACTCGGAGAAATGAAAATGGTCAGTGGTCGCTTCGGAGAAGAAGCAACCTGCTTACCGTTTGAAAATGCGGACCTGTCAGAGCTTTTATCTGAAGCAGTGGCAAATATCCATGGAGAGGTCAGAGATTATGAAGTTGAGGACGAACTGGAGGAAGAAGATAGATCTATTCCTGCCAACCCAGAGGTAAGGAACTTTTCTTATACGGTGGTGGAAGATAATATTTATTTTCGGGAAAATTCACGTATGAATCCGGTGGAAGTATCGGCAACCGCAGAAAACCGTATCAAAGGATTGATTGCAGTTCGTGATTGTGTCCGTAACCTGATCGAATTGCAGACAGAGGATTACCCGGATGAAGATATTCGGGCAGAACAGGCTAGACTGAATACACTTTATGATAATTATACAAAGAAATATGGGCTGATCAACAGCAGGGCAAATATCTCTGCTTTTAGTGATGACAGTTCCTTTGCACTGCTATCAGCGTTGGAAGTGCTCAATGAAAATGGAGAGTTGGAACGTAAGGCGGATATGTTCTTTAAGCGGACCATCCAGCCACACAAACCAGTGACGAAGGTGGACACTGCCAGTGAAGCACTTGCTGTTTCTATGGGAGAGAAAGCCGGAATCGACATGGAATATATGCAGGAACTCTCAGGAAAATCAGAAGAAACGCTGTATCAGGATTTGAAAGGTGTGATCTTTTTTAATCCGCATTATGGCTATGGAAATATTACAGAGCCGAAGTATTTGATGGCGGATGAGTATCTTTCGGGCAATGTCCGGGAGAAACTGGCACTAGCAAAGAGAACCGCCATGCTTTATCCGGAAGATTATAAAATCAATGTAGAAGCATTGGAAAAGGTACAGCCGAAAGACTTGACTGCCAGTGAAATATCTGTAAGACTTGGAGCAACATGGGTACCTCCAGAAATCTATCAGCAGTTTATGTTTGAGTTTTTAAATACACCGAATTATGCTCAGTGGAGGATTAAAGTCCACTACTCCCCTTACACCGGAGGTTGGAATATCGAGGAGAAATCTTATGACCGGGGCAATGTGAAAGCAAACAGCACCTATGGTACAGGGCGTATCAATGCGTATAAGATTATCGAGGAAACATTGAACCTGAAAGATGTCCGTATCTTTGATTATATTGAAGATGATGAGGGCAAAAGGAAGGCGGTTCTAAATAAAAAAGAGACAGCCATCGCACAGGCAAAGCAGGAATTGCTCAAGCAGGGATTTCAGGATTGGGTATGGGCGGACCCAGAACGTAGGGAGAAACTTACAAGGCTGTACAATGAAAAGTTCAACAGTATCCGACCGAGAGAATATGACGGAAGCCATATCATTTTCAGTGGCATGAATCCAGAAATTACACTCAGGGAGCATCAGAGAAATGCAGTCGCACACATTTTATACGGAGGGAATACGCTGCTTGCACACGCAGTTGGGGCGGGAAAAACCTTTGAAATGGTGGCAGCTTCGCAGGAACTGAAAAGACTCGGACTTTGCAATAAATCTTTGTTTGTGGTACCCAACCATCTGACGGAACAGTGGGCGGCAGAGTATTTACAGCTCTATCCGTCAGCGAATATCCTTGTAGCCACTAAGAAAGATTTTGAAACCAAGAACCGAAAAAGGTTCTGTGGTCGTATCGCAACAGGCGACTATGATGCGGTTATTATCGGTCATAGTCAGTTCGAGAAGATACCAATGTCGATCGAGCGACAGAGGGCAATTCTGGAACAGCAGATTGAAGAACTGACGAATGGCATTGCTGAATTAAAAGCGAACAGGGGAGAAAGATTCTCCATCAAACAGCTTGAAAGGTCAAGAAAAGCAGTGACGCAGAAGCTTGCAAAATTGAATGACCAGAGTAGAAAGGATGACGTTGTTACCTTTGAAGAACTAGGTGTAGACAGACTGTTTATTGATGAAAGTCATTATTATAAGAACCTTTTTCTTTATACAAAAATGAGAAATGTGGGTGGCATTGCTCAGACAGAAGCACAGAAATCTTCTGATCTGTTTATGAAATGCCGCCATCTGGATGAGATTACCGGAGGAAGGGGAACAGTGTTTGCAACAGGTACACCTATCTCAAATAGTATGGTGGAGCTTTATACGATACAGCGATATTTGCAGTATAACACCCTTGTGAAAAACAACTTGCAACACTTTGACGCATGGGCTTCTACCTTTGGAGAAACGGTCACAGCGATTGAACTGACACCTGAAGGTTCTGGCTACCGGGCAAAGACACGATTTGCAAAGTTTTATAACCTGCCGGAACTGATGTCAATGTTTAAGGAAGTGGCAGACATTAAAACAGCAGATATGTTAAAGCTCCCAGTACCGGAAGCAGAGTATCACAATGTATCTGTGGAACCTTCAGAAATGCAGAAAGATATGGTTGCTTCGCTTGCGGAGCGTGCAGAGAAAGTCCGGGGTGGAGGAGTGGACGCAAGTGTGGATAACATGCTGAAAATTACGAATGATGGTCGGAAACTTGCTTTAGATCAGCGAATGTTGAATGAGATGCTGCCGGATTTTGATGGCAGTAAAATCAATGCCTGTGTGGAGAATGTCTTCCGTATATGGGAAGAAACTAAAGATAAGAAATCTGCACAGCTCGTGTTTTGCGACCTCTCCACACCAAAGAATGACGGAACCTTTTCTGTCTATAACGACATCCGAAAGAAGTTGATCGAGCGAGGTGTCCCGGAGAGTGAGGTCCGATTTATCCATGAAGCAGATACGGATATGAAGAAGAAAGAACTCTTTCAGAAAGTCCGAAAAGGAGAGGTCAGAGTATTGATGGGTTCCACACAAAAGATGGGAGCCGGTACGAATGTACAGGACAGACTTATCGCACTTCACGATGTGGATTGCCCATGGCGACCGTCAGACTTAGAGCAGCGTTCTGGTCGTATTATCCGTCAGGGAAATTCTAATCCCAAGGTGGAAATCTACCGCTATGTGACAAAGCAGACCTTTGACGCCTACCTCTATCAGCTAGTGGAGGGCAAACAGAAATTCGCAAGTCAGATCATGACGAGCAAATCTCCGGTCCGATCAGCAGAGGATATAGACGAAACCGCACTGTCTTATGCTGAGATTAAAATGCTGGCAACAGGAAATCCTTATATCAAAGAGAAGATGGATCTGGACATTCAGGTACAGAAATTAAAGCTTCTAAAATCCAATTTCTTATCTGAAAAATACAGTCTTGAGGACAAGATAATTAAATACTATCCGCAGCGTATCACATCATTGGAAAACCGTATTGCCGGTCTGGAAAAAGATGTGGAAACTGCAAAACAGCACCCGAAACCTATGGATGACCGCTTTGTCGGTATGGAGGTTCAGGGTGCTTTTTATTCGGAAAAAGCAGATGCAGGAAAGGCAATCATTGAAGCCTGCAAGCAGATGACCAGTCCGGAAGCAATCCCTCTCGGCAAGTATCGTGGATTTGATTTGGAACTTTACTTTGACTCAGGTAAACGTACTTATTGCGTGACGGTTAAAGGAGAAACCAGTCGGAGTGTTGATCTGGGAGATGATGTTCATGGCAACATTACCCGTATTGACAATGGCGTGGAGCGGTTTGCTGAAAGTCTGGAAGTGGCAAGAAGCAGCCTTGAGGATACGAAGAATCAGTTTGAAACAGCACAGAAAGAAGTGGCAAAGCCATTTGTGCAGGAAGAAGAATTAAAGGTAAAACTGGCTCGACTGGATGAGCTAAATATTCTGCTCAACATGGATAAAAAAGAAAATGAGATTGTCGGAGGGGAGCCTGATGAGGGCGAAGCTTCTGATAAGAGAAGCACAAAATCTTATGAACGGTAAGGAGGAAATGCAATGGATACCGATTATAACAAACTGCTTTATGAAAAAATGCAGGCAGAAAATGAAACATTCAAGGATTGGCTTCTTAGTCAGGAACCGTCGGAAATCCTGAATCATGCCTATGAGTATACGATGTATCAGGATATGATGCTGTGCATGGAGGATATGGAACTGTCGCCAAAACAGGCGAAGGCAATGTATCAGTCGCCAAGTCCTTTGCGTGATGCACTTTCTGATTTTGACAAAAGAGAAACGGATCACATGGAAAATCTGCGTGACAGTCTTGAAGCGACTGCGAATAAGTGTGTGCGAGTCCAGAAGGAAAAGGCAGAGCGGGAAAGTAGGTGATCGCAGTGCCATATATAGCACCGGAAGTCGTAACGGAAGCGAAACGGATGGACTTGCTGACGTATCTTCGCACCTATGAACCGGGGCAGCTTGTCAGAGTTAGTGGCAACACTTACTGTACGAGAGAACATGATAGCCTGAAGATTTCCAATGGGAAATGGATGTGGTGGTCCAGAGGTATCGGGGGCAGAACTGCCCTTGATTATCTCATCAAGGTTAAGGAACTGAGCTTTATTGAAGCGGTGGAAACCATCATGGGAAATTGTGCTGTGACTGCTCTGGTGTATGAAACGGAGAGCCGAAGTTATGAAGAACAGCCGCTTCTTCTGCCACAGAAAAGTCCAACCAGCGATGTCGTTACACAGTATCTTTTTGGGCGTGGCATTGATTATGAAATCATCAATGAATGTCTGGATAAAGAGCTGATCATTGAATCGCTGCCCTATCACAATGTTGTATTTATCGGCTATGACGATAAGAAAGAAGCGAAGTATGCAGCATATCGTGCGACCAATAAAAGCAGGATTATGGGCGACTGCACAGGAAGTAAAAAGCAATATTCCTTCCGACTGACAAATGAAAACAGTACAGAAGTGCATTTGTTTGAATGTGCCATTGACCTGTTATCTTTTGCAACTTTAGCAAAGATAGAGGGAGAGGACTGGCGAAAACTGAACCTTGTTTCCTTGTCAGGTGTGTATTCGCCAAAGCAGGAAATGGAAAAATCAAAAGTGCCGGTTACACTTCAAAAACTGCTTGAGAAGAATCAGCAGATCAGCCGGATTGTGCTTCATTTTGATAATGATATTGCAGGAAGAAAGGCAACAAAAACATTAGAAATTTTATTGAAAGATAAATATGAAGTCGTTGATGAACCTCCCAAAAGCGGAAAAGATTTCAACGACTTTCTTTGTATCCAGTTAGGAATTATAAAGCAGAACGAAAGGAGTTTTGAGAGATGAATGAAAAAATAACAGTGCTTCTGGTAGAACCGGGCAAGTATCCAAAACCGATTGAGATTGAAGATACGTTGGAAGCGATGCAGGAAGTTGTCGGTGGAGATATTGAGGAATATATGCCATTTGATGATGAGGTTGCCATTATCTGTAATGAGGAAGGAAAGATGAACGGCTCAGAGCTTAACCGGGCAGTCTATTCCAAAGATAAGCAGATTTTGGATGTGATTGCGGGTAAGTTTTTTGTTGCCTATGCTCCGTTTGAGTCAGAAAGTTTCCTCAGTATGCCAAAAGATCTGATGAAAAAGTATGAGGATAAATTCAGGTATCCGGAGCGATTTTATAAAACCCCGGAAGGAATTGAAGCCAAGGCATATAAGCCAGTGACAAAAGATATGGAGCGATAGAAAGTGAAAATCCGGGGCAACCCAAGGAGCGTGTATCATCTTAGCGAGCAGACCATTTATACTCCTACAGTCGTATAAACGGTAAAGGCTCGTTAGGGGTTGCCCCTAATACCCCAGTGAGAAAGGAACGATGATTTATGAGAGAGATAGCATTGATTGCCGGCGGCTTGATCGTCGGAGGATTGGTTGGAATCACATGGATGTGCCTGCTTCAGGTCAATAAGGACAGACATTATATCATTCAGAGAAAGGAAGAACATGAAGATGAGTAAGAGAACAATTAAAAAACAGTTTTGGTTATCTCGCAGCGAAGCACAGGATTTACAGAAGAAAGCAAAAAAGGCGTGTCTTTCTGAAGCCGGGCTTATCCGTCTGCTTTTGAAAGGATATGAGCCGAGAGAAAAACCAGATGCAGATTTCTATGAAGCAATGAAGGAACTGTCAGCAATCGGAAATAACATCAATCAGCTTGCAGTGAAAGCAAATTCACTCGGCTTTGTGGACGCACCACAGCTTAAAAAGGAAGCAGAGCGTTGGCACAAATTCCAGGCGGATATGGAACGTATTTATCTCAGACCGGATAAGAGCGAACTGAAATGGCAGTAACCAAGTTATGGTCTGTGAAAAGCAATCTGAAACAGGTCATTGACTATGCCATCAATCCGGAAAAGACTGCGGCTGATGTTTATACGGAAGAACAGTATCAGGCATTGGCAGATGTCCTCAGTTATGCCAAAGATGAGGAGAAAACGGAACGGGAACTTTATGTTGATGCTATCAACTGTAATGTAGCGACCGCTTGTGATCAGTTCATAACAGTCAAAGAGCAGTATCAGAAAACAGATGGTATTCAAGCCTATCATGGCTACCTGAGTTTTAAAGAACAGAATATTACCCCGGAACTTGCACAAAAGATTGGGATGGAGTTTGCCAATGAAATATGGGGCAACCGTTTTCAGGTCGTTGTTACGACACATTTGAATACAACACATTTGCACTGCCACTTTGTTGTCAATTCCGTTTCTTTTGTGGATGGGAAAAGGCTGTGGGGAGAAGAAAAAGCATGGTTTAAATTCCGGACAGTGGCAGATCGTATCTGTGAAAAATATGGATTGTATTATAATCCGAAACCAAACCGCAGTAAGCAATCGTCTTATTACTATAAGCAGGAGCAGGCGGGAATGCCAACCCGGTATACGATGGTGCGTGAAGCGATTGATGAAGCGATTGCACATAGTACGAACCTTAGAAGCTTTGATTATGCTTTGACGCAGATGGGTTATGAACATTCACTTAGTGAAAGCCGGAAGTATTGGACAATTGTACCGAAAGGGTACACGAAACCGATCAGACTGAAAAATCTCGGAGAAGATTACACCGAAGAAGCTATCAAACGCAGGCTCATGGAAAATCAGAGAGTGCGTATCGTGCCATTTGCAAAGCAGACAGTTGTTATCCGGCAATACCGCTTGCCGACAAGAGAACAGAAAATTAAAAAGGTGGGTGGTCTGTATGGCTTGTATCTGCATTACTGCTACAAGCTCGGTTATCTGCCAAAGTATAAAAAACAGAATACAAAAAGACTTCATTATCTTTTAAAAGAAGATTTATTGAAGCTCGATAAAATTACAGCAGAGACAAGGCTGCTCGGACGGGAACATATTGTTACGGACGAGCAGCTTTTCTCATATAAAGCGTCACTGAAGGAACAGATTGAAATTCTGATTGACGATAGAGCGCACCTGCGAAAAATATCCAGAACAAAGATGAGTGACGATGAGCTATCGAAAGTCAAAGGACAGATTCTGTCTATCAGTGGCAAAATCAGGGAACTGAGGAGAGAGGTTTGGTTATGTGATGACATTGCCGAAAGGTCAAAAGTCATGGAACAGAATCTTGAAACTATCAGAGTCGAAGAAGAAAAACAGGAGAGAAAGGAGCAAAACCGATATGACAAACGGAGGTGACGCAGCAGAGCAGGTCGTCCGGTTATCACTGGAAGGATTTGAAGTTGCTGCAAGACTCACAGGATCAGCCGCTAAGAATGTTGCTATTCTTCTTGCTTCAGTATTAAAGCAGGAAGCAACGCAGGCGAATAAGACCAGAGGAAAAGCAAGGCTGACCAATATGATTAAATCTGGGAAAGAATTGAAAGTCTTTTCTATTCCAAACAAGGATTTGAAGAAGTTTACTGAACAGGCAAAACGATATGGTGTTCTTTATTGTGTCCTTAGAGATAAAAACACAAAGGGAGATAATGTTCCGATTGATATTATCGCCAGAGCAGAGGACGCTTCCAAAATTCAGCGTATCGTTGAAAGATTTGAACTCGGTAAAGTAGATAAAGCTGCAATCGTAACGGAATCCCAGAAAGCAGTGGAGAAGCGAGAAGCCTTGGAAAAAGAGAAACCAGCAAAATCTAAAAATGAGATTATTACGGAGGAGGCTGTACGAAAACCATTACAGAAAGAGGAAAATGCACAGGCAAACCCCTCCGTCGCCAAAACGGACAAAAACCCTCCGTTAAGGCAAAACTCAGAGCCGGAAGATATGCGAACTGATAAGGGTGTCGCTGTGAATGAGCAGAAGAAACCGTCGGTTAAAGAGAAGCTTGACCGTTACAAAGCTCAGGCAAAACAGGAAAAAGAAGCAGATCGCAAGGAACCGGAAGTTACTCAGACAAAGCGTAAATCTGCACCAAAGCAGACGGTACACAAACAGCCGAAATCAAAGCGGAAGAAATCGAAAGAGAGGTAAGGAACATGACGAATGATTTTAAACCTGCAAAAGCAGGCGGGCAGGCTCCAAGACTTTCCAAAGAGGAGTATGCACAGAAAAAAAGAGCAGAAAAAGATGCGGTCTATCAGATGGCTGATGAATCAGCAAGGGAGATTGTTTCGGACCCGGAAAAATTCAAGTCGTTTCTGGATACGCAGAGTAGGATTGACAGATATTCTGCGGTCAATGCACTGCTCATCTATAAACAATATCCGCAGGCAGTTCAGCTTAAAGATTTTGATGACTGGAGCAAAGATAATGTCAAAATCTTAAAAGGTACAAAGAGTATTTCTATTCTTGAACCGGTGGAATATGTCAAGAGAGATGGTACAACAGGTATTTCCTATAATGTGAAAAAAGTATTTGATATTTCACAGACAAATGGCAAACGACCACCAGCACCAACAGTCGATCGTGATCCAAAGCAGCTTATCACAACACTGCTTGACTCATCGCCGGTTAATGTGGAAGCAACCAATGAATTACCCTATCCGAATATGGCAGCCTTTTATAACAATGAGGAACAGACTTTGTATGTGAAGCGGGATGTGGGAGACAGCGTTGCAGTTGCTCAGTGCGTAGCACAGGAACTGGGGCACGCACAGCTTTCCATCAACAGTGATACTTATAGTCGTTCCGATATGGGATTTCAGGCAGTGTGTATCGGTTATATGCTCTGTAAGAAATATGGTATTGACACACAGAATTTTGCAATCAACCGTATTCCGGAAAAACTTGTAGCAAAAGAACCGAAGGACATTCGCTTTGAGCTGTCTAAGATGAGAAATGCGATGGCAGATATTCATTCCCGTGTTTCTGATGAACTTTACCGTAAGAAACAGGCTCGCTCGAAAGAGCAGGAAAGATAAAGAGGTACTGATATGACGAAAGAAGAACTTTATCACATTGCATTGGATGATTATGAACATGGCATCGTCATCCGTTCTCTGAATGATGAGAAAACGGATTTGATGAATCAGGGAAAATCAACGGATGCTGTGGACGACCTGATTATCAAGATCGGGACTGCCCCAAAAAAGAAATTCAAAGTAATTTCCAAGGATCGATCTGATGCAGAGAGATAAGGAAAGACAGTCGGAGATTATTCTTTCCATCATCGGTATTATCCCGGTTGTATGGTTGGGATTATTGATCGCTCCGTCCGTAAAAGGCGGATTGCCGGAGATATTACCAAGCCTGATGAATGTATTCAACAACCCATTTCACATCGTACTTTGTGAGGACAGCGTAAAAACTGTCCTCATTTTGCTGTTGTGCTATGGCATGGGTATCGGGATTTATTTTTCCACACAGAAGAATTACCGAAGGCGGGAAGAACATGGTTCAGCAAAATGGGGCAATGCAAAAACCGTAGATAAAAAATACAGACAATCTCCATTTTCAGATAACAAGCTGATGACACAGAATGTTTGCATTGGCTTGAATGCAAAAAAGCACAGACGGAATCTGAACACACTGGTCTGCGGTGGTTCTGGTGCAGGTAAGACAAGGTTTTACTGTAAGCCGAACCTCATGCAGTGCAATACCTCTTTTGTTATCCTAGATCCGAAAGGAGAAATTTTAAGAGATACTGGAAAGCTGCTTGAAAGAAAAGGATTTGAGGTCAGGGTTCTTGATTTGATCTCTATGGAAAAGAGTCACTGCTATAACCCATTTGTATATCTTCAGAATGACAACGATGTGCAGAAACTTGTAACCAATTTATTTAAAAGCACCACACCAAAGGGAAGTCAGTCGCAGGACCCGTTTTGGGATACTTCGGCTTCCATGCTTCTGTTGGCGTTGGTGTTTTATTTGCATTATGAAGCACCGGAAGAAGAACAGAATTTTGCGATGGTCATGGAAATGCTCAGAGCCGGTTCGATTGAGGACGAAGAAGATACCAGACCTTCTCCCCTGGACGAACTGTTTGCAGAGCTTGAAATGACAAATCCAGACCATATTGCATTGAAATATTACCGTTCCTACCATTCCGGTTCAGCAAAGACACTGAAATCTATTCAAATCACGCTTGCTGCGAGGTTGGAAAAATTTAACCTTGAAAGTCTTGCTTCATTGACATCGGCAGACGAGCTTGACCTTCCATCTATGGGAGAAAAGAAAGTTGCCCTGTTTGCCCTTATTCCAGATAACGACTCCAGTTTCAATTTTCTGGTTTCGATTTTATATACACAGTTGTTTCAGCAGTTATTCTATGCTGCTGACCACATTCATGGCGGTTCGCTGCCTATTCCGGTGCATTTCCTGATGGACGAATTTGCGAACGTTTCCCTGCCGGATGACTTCGACAAGATACTTTCGGTTATGCGTTCCAGAGGGGTGTCGGTTAGTATCATTTTGCAGAATCTGGCACAGCTCAAAGCACTTTTTGAAAAGCAATGGGAAAGTATTGTGGGCAACTGCGATGAATTTTTATATCTCGGCGGTAATGAGCAATTCACACATAAGTACGTGTCGGAGCTGCTCGGCAAAGAAACCATCGACATGAACACTTATGGCAAGAGTTCCGGTCGAAGTGGTAACTATTCCACCAATTATCAGATCAGTGGACGAGAACTGCTCACACCGGATGAAGTGCGGATGTTGGACAACCGATATGCGATTTTATTTATCCGAGGGGAACGTCCGGTTATGGACTTGAAATACGACATCTTGAAGCATCCGAATGTGGCATATACCACAGATGGTAGAGAAAAGCCATATCTGCATGGAGAGGTTACGATACCGCACTCATCTATTTTCGTTCTTGAGATTGATCCGGAAGATGTACCGGAAGGCAGTTACGGAGAAACCAATTACGAACTTCTGTCTGATGAGGACTTTGAAGTTGATACAAATTTCTAATTTACAGGAGGAAAACACAATGAGATTTTTTAAGAACACAGATAAGAAAGCAATGAAAGAAACATCTAAACTTCCAATGACCGGAAAGGTCAGAAAAGGATACCGGGCATACTGTGCGGCAGTTCTGGCAATGACGGTTGTACTCGGTACCGGGGTAACTGCTTTTGCGGCAAGTGACCCGATCACAGTTGTCAACAATCTGTCTGATTTTATCTTCGGACTTATCCGGGCAATCGGTATGATTTTGCTCGGCTTTGGTATTGTTCAGGTCGGACTTTCCCTGAAATCACATGACCCGTCCCAGAGGGCAAATGGATTTCTTACGCTTGCCGGTGGTGTCATCATCACTTTTGCAAAAGAAATCCTGACTCTGATCGCAGGCTAAGAAACAACAGTTATCAGTGGGCGTACCCGTTTCGGCGGGTATGCCTTTTATAAGGAGGTGCGAATGAATGAGCGATAACTGGGTAGTTCAAAACCTCGAAAACGCTCTTGAAACCTGGAACGATAAATTAAGCGAGATATGGCAGCTTTTGACCACTACTCCGCAGAACTTCAAAGGTGGAAGTATCTGGAATGTGATGGTCACGATCAATGGGGCAGTGCAGGCAATCGGACTTGCACTTCTTGTACTTTTCTTCGTGGTCGGTGTTGTCCGTACCTGTGGCAGTTTTACCGATGTGAAAAAACCGGAACATGCTTTGAAGCTGTTTGTCAGATTTGCCATTGCAAAAGGTGTCATCACATACGGACTGGAACTGATGCTTGCTTTATTTAATATTGTTCAGGGTGTCATATCAACCATTTTGACATCATCGGGATTTGGGACACCGGACCAAACGACACTGCCTGCTGAGATGGTAACGACCATTGAGGATTGCGGATTTTTTGAAAGCATTCCGTTGTGGGCAGTTACGCTGATCGGTGGACTTTTTATTACGGTGCTGTCATTCATCATGATCATGACAGTCTATGGCAGATTTTTCAAGTTGTATATGTACACTGCCATAGCACCGATACCGCTTTCCACATTTGCCGGAGAACCGACACAGAATGTAGGCAAGAGTTTTATCAAAAGCTATTGTGCAGTTCTGCTTGAAGGTGCAGTCATTGTGCTTGCCTGCATTATCTTTTCATTATTTGCGTCCAGTCCCCCAGTGGTCAATCCGGATGCGGCGGCAGTTACACAGGTGTGGTCCTATATCGGAGAGCTTGTCTTTAACATGCTTGTCCTTGTCGGTGCAGTGAAGATGAGTGATCGTATTATCAGAGAAATGATGGGCTTATAATTCGGAGGTTTAAGAAAATGAAGAACAGAAACAGAACAGGTCGGCAGAAGTATTTCTCTGCTGACCGTAATTGCAAAAACTGCGTGTACAACGGTGGCAGAAGAAAAGGAGAGCATATTTGTTTGATGGATACTTGCGTATTGCCTTTTGAAAATCGTTTGTATGGCAGGGAAAGGAGAAAATGATGGAAGTCAAAATTAACCGGGAAATACGAAATTACACAGAGTCAATGTTCTTTGGACTGTCGCTTCGACAGTTCATTTTTTCTGTCATTGCATGTGGGATTGCAGTGGGACTGTATTTCCTACTGAAACCCTATTTAGGAACAGAAACCGTTTCATGGGTTTGTATCTTAGGTGCCGCACCATTTGCTGCGATTGGATTTGTGAAATACAACGGGATGACAGCAGAGAAATTTGTCTGGGCATGGTTTAAGTCTGAATTTCTCATGCCGAAGAAGCTGGTATTTCACTCTACCAACACCTATTACGAATTACTGAAACCAAGCATTGAGCAGAAAACGAAGGAGGTTTTGAAAAATAATGATTAAGACACTCAATAATATTTTCAAACAGGATAAGGAAAAGTTTGTTGTGCCAAAAGGTGTACAGGATTGTATTCCGGTCATGGTTATCTATGATGACGGTATCTTTAAAGTTGGAAAAGACAAATATTCTAAGAGTTTCAAATTCACAGATATTAACTATGCGGTGGCGAGCAGAGAGGATAAAGAAGGCATGTTCCTTGAATACTCTGAACTGCTCAATTCTCTGGATAGTGGGGCGACCACAAAGATCACGATCAATAACCGCAGGCTGAATCGTTTGGATTTTGAGAAAACCATTCTTATTCCGGAAACCGGAGATAATCTTGATGAGTACCGTGAGGAATATAACAAGATGCTTCTTGAAAAGGCAACTGGGGCAAATTCAACTGTGCAGGATAAGTATGTGACAATCTCTATCAATAAAAAGAATGTAGACGACGCACGCACCTATTTTGCACGTGTGGGTGCTGATCTGATCTCCCATTTCACTCGCTTAGGCAGTAAATGTGTAGAAATGGAAACGGATGAGAGACTCCGGATTATTCACGATTTCTTCCGAGTGGGAGAGGAAAGTGCTTATCATTTTGACATCAAAGAAACCAGAAAGAAAGGACACGACTTCAAGGATTATATCTGCCCGGACTCTATGGAGTTTGAAAGTGATTACTTCAAAATCGGGAACAGCTTTGGCAGAGTCATTTTCCTGCGTGAGTATGCGTCTTATATCAAGGACTCAATGGTTGCAGAACTTACGGACATGAACCGAAATCTGATGATGTCCATTGACATTGTGCCTGTGCCAACAGATGAAGCGGTAAGAGAAGCAGAGAACCGACTGCTCGGTGTGGAAACAAATATCACAAACTGGCAGAGAAAGCAGAATCAGAACAATAACTTTTCTGCGACCGTTCCTTATGATATGGAACAGCAGAAAAAAGAAATGAAGGAGTTCCTTGATGACCTGACAACTCGTGACCAGAGAATGATGTTCGCAGTGCTTACGATGGTGCATACAGCAGATACGAAAGAGCAGCTTGATAACGATACAGAAGCACTGCTTACGACAGCAAGAAAACATCTGTGTCAGTTTGCGGTGCTGAAGTATCAGCAGATGGATGGTCTGAATACAGTTATGCCTTATGGCACAAGAAAGATTGACTCTTTCAGAACACTTACTACAGAGAGCCTTGCAGTATTCATGCCTTTTAGAGTTCAGGATATTTACGATGAGAACGGTATTTATTATGGGCAGAATGTCATCAGCAAAAATATGATTATTGCTGACCGTAAGCAGCTTCTGAATGGTAATTCCTTTATCCTCGGTGTATCCGGTGGTGGTAAGTCGTTTGCAGCAAAGGGAGAGATTGAGAACATCATTCTTTCTTCTGATGCGGATGTGATTATCATTGATCCGGAGCGAGAGTATTCCCATCTTGTGAATGCCCTCGGAGGAGAGATTATCAATATTTCTGCAACGTCTCCGAACCATATCAATGCCATGGATATGAACAAGGATTATGGCGATGGAGCAAACCCGGTTATCTTAAAATCCGAGTTTATCATGTCCCTTTGCGAACAGCTTATCGGTGGCACGAACCTCGGAGCAAAGCAGAAGTCTATCATCGACCGTTGCACTGCAAGCGTGTACCGTATGTATCAGCAGAATGACTATACTGGTTCAATCCCTACTTTACAGGATTTTCGTGATGAACTTCTGAAACAGGATGAACCAGAAGCAAAGGAGATTGCACTGGCGATTGAGCTTTTTACACATGGTTCCTTAAATACCTTTGCAAAGCAGACGAATGTTGACACGCACAATCGCCTGATCTGCTATGACATTTTGGACCTCGGCAAGCAACTCATGCCGATTGGTATGTTGGTCGTGCTGGACTCTATCCTGAACCGTATCACACAGAATCGTGCAAAGGGTAAGAACACCTTTATCTTCATTGATGAAATTTATCTTCTGTTCCAGCACGAATACTCTGCAAACTTCCTCTTTACCTTGTGGAAGCGTGTGAGAAAATACTGTGCATACGCAAGCGGAATCACTCAGAACGTCGATGACCTTTTGCAGAGCCACACAGCGAGAACAATGCTTGCAAACTCAGAGTTTATCATTATGCTGAATCAGGCTTCCACAGACAGGCTTGAGCTTGCAAAACTTTTGAATATTTCCGACCTTCAGCTTTCCTATATCACAAATGTAGATGCGGGACATGGACTGATCAAGGTGGGGAGTTCGCTTGTGCCATTTGCAAATAAGTTCCCGAAGAATACGAAACTCTATAAACTGATGACGACCAAACCGGGCGAAGTGTAAGGAGGATAACGAGATGGCTAAGATTTATTTTCGTGATAAGGCACACAAAGATTTTGTGATGGAAAATCTGAATAAATGCAGGAGAAACGACTGTTATCATCAGGCGTTCTTTTATGTGATGGGAATTTCGGAAGAAACGAGAATGAACATCGGGCAGATGTTTGATTTTAAGAATGACTGCATCATTCCGGAGGGAATGCATGGAGGATGGCAGACCAGTGGAACTGTGAAAGTCTGCAACCTTGCGTTTAATCTCTGGAATGGATTTGCAGAAGAAGGCAGGGAGAGGTCCTGCACACCGGAAGAACTGTTCTGCTGTGGATATGCCCCGTACTTTATGGAGGGAATCAAACTGCGGTATCCGGAATATTGCAGAGATCTGACACCACCTAAAAGAAAGGATATGGAACGATAATGATGAAAAGAAAGCGATATGTGATAATCATTGCGGTGCTTGCAGCTATTTTTTCTGTAAGCACCTTTTTCCTAATCCGCAATCATATAGACTCCAAAAAGCAGGCAGAAATCTATGATGAATTGATTGAAACTGTCGAGGATACAGATGAAACACAGGAAACAATGTCGTATTCCGAAGATCAGTCATTTTTGCCGGACTATCAGGAGCTTTTTCTGCAAAACAATGATATGGTTGGCTGGATTAAGGTAGAAGATACCAAGATCAATTATCCGGTCATGCAGTCCAAAGAAGAACCGAACTTTTACCTGCGACATGGATTTGATAAGGCGTATACGGTCTATGGCTGCCCGTATGTGCAGGAAAACTGTGATGTAGATGCTCCATCGGACAATCTCATTATCTATGGGCACCATATGAACGATCAGTCTATGTTTGCCGGACTGATGAAGTATCAGAGCAAGTTCTTTTGGGAGAATCATAAAACAGTGCAGTTTGATACACTGACAGAAAAATCAGAATATGAAATCGTGGTAGCTTTTAAGACGGTTGCTTATACCGATGGACCGGAGAGTTTTAAATATTATCATTTTGTCAACGCAGGAAATGAGGATGAGTTCAATGCGTATATCAGCAAATGCAAAGAGTTGGCATTCTATGATACGGGTGTGAGTGCAACGTATGGCGATAAGCTCATCACACTTTCTACCTGTGAGTATTCTCATAAGAATGGAAGAATGGTCGTTGTTGCCAAAAAGATTGCTGAGTAAGGAGGGATTGACATTGTATGGGTAACTTGATAACCCTAGCAGCATTGTTTGTTGCGAAAGTAACAGACAATGCACTAAGCACAACAAAAACAATATTGGTACAGAGAAGTCGGTGGATACTTGCAGGGATTGCGGTTATCATATCCGACTTTATTTATTTTTGGATCACAAAACGGGTGGTATCTGGGGACAGTGAGATTGCAATTCTTGTAGTTGCATTTGCAGGTGGTGTTGGATGTTCCCTTGCCTGCTTCATCAATGAGAAACTGTCAAAAGACCGCATCTATGTGAATGTGATTATGTCGGATGACCTTGAAGAAATGAAGCATTTCAGAGATTTTCTGGCAAAGCATCATATCACAAATGTAGCGGCAGACAGTTATACGCTTGACTGGGACGCCAAGACAATCTCGATCACAGCCTACCCGGAAACAAAAGCAGAAAGTCGGCTGATCAACGACTATATCGCAGGAAGTTCCACGAAATTTAAGCGAGTGGTACAGCCGACTTAGAAAGGAGGTTCGGTGTGGCTGATATAAAAACAAGAGATACGGTCAAAGGCACGATTAAAACATTGGATAAAGCAGCCGTTGCCGGTCAGAAGATGAAACAGGCATATATCGCCACAAAAGATAAAGCGGAGCGAACGGTCAATGCAAATGAAAATACCGCAGAAGAATATGCTGCGGATAAAGTGGAAGCCGGAATGGATGACATCTCACATAAGGCGGTTTATGTTTTGGATAGGGCTGGAAGAAAGGGTGTCAGGGATACAAAGGAAAATCTTCAGACAGCAAAAGAGAGTGTGCAGCATTTCAAACAGCAAAGAGCAGAACGAGCCATGAATGTGCAAAAGACACAGCATCGGCCTTCTGATGTCAGAAATGGGACGACTTCTGTTCCGACAACACAAACACAGACATCTTCCGCAATCCGTACACTGGAAAAGCCTGAAAAGATGGTCAAGCAGTCTGTTATTTCCGCAGGTAAGAAAAATATTAAAATTGCCGGGAAAGAAACTGCAAAGACAACGCAGCGGGCGGTTAAGACTGCGGAGCATACTGCCAAGACAAGCATTAAGACTAGCAGACAGGCGGCAAAGACTGCCCAGAAAACAGCACAGACCACAGCAAAGGCTTCAAAGAAAGCGGCAAAAGCTGCAAAGGAAGCAGCAAAACAGACTGCCCAGGCAACAAAAACAGCAGTTAAAGCAGTTGTTTCAACGGTTAAGGCGATCATTGCAGGAACAAAAGCACTCGTATCTGCGATTGCTGCAGGCGGTTGGATTGCAGTTGTGATTGTACTGGTGGTTGTTTTACTTGGAAGTACAGTTGCCATGTTTGGGGGTGGAAGTGACAGCAATACTTATACTGCGGTCAGTGCAGAAGTCCAAGCCTATGAGCCGGTTATTCAAAAGTATGCCAAACAGTACGGTATTCCGGAATATGTGGAACTCATTAAGGCTGTTATGATGCAGGAAAGTGGCGGACGTGGACTGGACCCGATGCAGGCGGCAGAAGGAAGTTTTAACCAGAGGTATCCGCATGAACCAAATGGTATCAAAGATCCAGAGTATTCGATTGCATGTGGTGTACAGGAACTCAAAGCGGCTCTTATTTCTGCGGAAGTAAAGAGTCTGATTGATATGGAGAACATCAAACTTGCTTTGCAGGGATATAACTTTGGGAACGGATATATCTCATGGGCAAGGTCAAAGTATGGCGGTTATTCTTATGCCAATGCAGTTGAGTTTTCTACCCAGCAGGCACAAAGACTGGGGTGGAGTAGTTATGGCGATACGCAGTATCCGGCTCATGTTCTGAGATATTATCCGTATGGGCGAGCTTTTACAAGTGGAAGCAATCAGGCGATTGTAGAAGTGGCACTGACACAGCTCGGAAATGAGGGTGGACAGCCTTATTGGAGTTGGTATGGATTTCAGAGCAGGGAAGAATGGTGTGCCTGCTTTGTATCATGGTGTGCGGACCAGTGCGGTTATATCGAAAGTGGGCTTATTCCCAAATTTGCAGGCTGTGTGGATGGTGCGAACTGGTTCAAATCCCGTAACCAATGGCACGACAGAAACTATGAGCCAAAAGCCGGAGACATTATTTTCTTTGACTGGGGTGGCGATGGTATTACTGATCATGTTGGAATCGTTGAGAAGTGTGAAAACGGAACGGTTTATACAGTGGAAGGTAACTCAGGTGATGCCTGCAAGCAAAGAATGTATGCGGTAGGAAGCAGTAGTATCTATGGATACGGTATTCCGGCATATTAGAAGTTTCACTCACTGAGTGGAAAATGAAAAAGATGGCTGCTCGTGCGAGTAGCCATCGGTACATTTAAAAATCTGTGATTTCTCTATTGTTCAGATAGATATTGTGCGTGTGGTAGGTAAAGCTGAATAACATATCGGAATCAGCTTTATGACCATCAAAAAAGGAAATATCATCTGCAAGGACGAATAGGATTGCCAACATCTTCTTGATGTATCCGCAGTAGTTAGCATAATCAAGATAGATGTCTGCGATATATCCTGCATCGAACTCGGATAGATCTGCACTCACTTTGTAAGTTTCAGACAATTCAGATACCGTTTTAATGAACTGATCTTTATTTGCAATCCTTTCTTCGTTTGGAACACATCGACGTTTTCTATTCATGTATTCATAAAAGTCGTCGATTGTTGGAATCTTTGCGTCGTCGATGTCACTTAACTCTGGCATATCATCCGGTAAATCTACAAATAAGTCCATGTCTTTCTCATAGCGGTTGCTAAATAGTAGCTTCTTTTCCATACCTCTTACCCCGTAGCTCATAAAGTGGAGATTGTTTTGTGAAATTGCAGTTTCTTTAAAAACAATCGTATCTTTTTACAAAAGCAGTATAACATAAAAAGAAACGAAAATCATCACTAATAGTTGGTTTGACTTCCAAGTGGTGCGTGTATGTTGGAGTTGGCATAATCTATACTGATAGTTATTGAGATATACTAGAGGAGGTGGTGTGATGAAGCTCGATACAATCGGCAAGAATATAAGAAAATTCCGCCTTGCAAAGAAATTACGACAGGAAGATTTAGCTGAGAGAACAGGTTTGACAGCAAATTATATTGGGATGGTTGAGCGTGGAGAGAAAATTCCGTCACTTGAAACTTTCATAAAGATATTAAATGCTTTGAGTGTGTCAGGCGATATGGTTCTTACAGATGTTCTGGATACAGGATATACCGTTAAGAACTCCATGTTGAATGAAAAGCTTGAGAAACTCGCACCGGAAGATCGGAACAGAATTTATGAAGTCATAGATACGCTTGTGAAGCAATCGAAACAGATAATTCCATAGAGTAGTGAAGAAGTTTGTTCGGCTAAAGACGGAGCAGAAACATAATATTCAATGTATCAAGTATTGAGATGGACATAGCAAAAGGGAGCACTTGTGGCTCCCTTTTGTTATGTCCAATTGTTTTATAATACATTCATTTCAAAGAAAGAATTGCCGAAATCTGATTATGATCTGAAGTCTATTCTTCGGGTAAAAACTCTATAATATCTTGAACTGAACAGTGAAGTATCTTGCAGAGTGCATCAAGAGTATTTGTTGACACAGACTCACCGGCTTTCAATCTTCGAATCGTCGAACTGCTAATACCACCTTTAACTTGGAGTGTGTACGTTGATGCACCAGTTTTTTGCATTGTATTCCAAAGCGGCTCATAGGAAATCAATGAATATATGCCTCCTTTTGATATTGACATATATTCATTATTGCCTATAATGAAGTATGAGCGTGATAGGCAATATTGCCTATATAAGAATCAAAAAATAATGTCCCGTTTGGGACAAAGTTTTCGTAGAGTATCTCACTCTACGAA
>PPYE01207782.1_pt1 | contig 31527 bp, 30 predicted proteins | sample 1559881 | NCBI WGS metagenome assembly PPYE01 (sample SAMN08240022, study PRJNA423297) | Human gut metagenome, whole genome shotgun sequencing project.
TAAGAATAAACAACCAATACATCCGCGTGATCAACAACCACTTCGAGACAACAAGTGTCAATGCTTATCGCGGTATCATAACTGCTCCCGGCAAGAGTTTAAAAGTCCGTGCAAAAGCAGTCAAGGATTTGGTATTGAAAATGAAAAGTAACTATCAGAAGCGAGCAGAACAAGCTGATACGATCCATGCTGAGATAGAACGCTCACCTTATCCGGTGCTGGTTTGCGGGGACTTTAATGATACACCGGCTTCTTATACATATCATCGAACGCGCGAGGATTTGGTTGACGGTTTCCGTGATTGTGGAAGTGGTTATCAATATACGTTCCGGCAGTTATACAAGCTCTGGCGAATTGATTATGTTTTTTATTCGGGGGCGTTGAAAGGTTATGAATGCTATTCGCCGGAGACATCTTATAGCGACCATAATATGGTGGTTTGGAGAGGGATAATAAATTAAATCTATTTTATAATGAAAATTGCAGTAGCAGGAACAGGTTATGTCGGTCTTAGTATAGCCACACTTTTGGCACAACATCATCAAGTGGTGGCTGTCGATGTCATTCCTGAGAAAGTGGATATGCTGAATCGTAAACAATCTCCTATTCAAGATGAATACATCGAGAAATATTTGGCAGAAAAGCCGTTGAATTTAACAGCTACACTCAATGGAGCTAAAGCCTATCGTGATGCAGACTTTGTCGTAATCGCAGCTCCAACCAACTACGATCCGATAAAAAACTATTTTGATACGCATCATATAGAGGATGTAATTGATCTTGTTTTGAGCGTTAATCCGAATGCGGTAATGGTTATAAAGTCTACTATTCCGGTTGGTTATTGCCGTAGTTTGTATGTTAAGTATGCACGTAAAGGCATAAAGAAGTTCAATCTGCTGTTCTCTCCGGAGTTTCTCCGTGAAAGTAAAGCACTCTATGATAATCTTTATCCAAGCCGTATCATTGTAGGCTATCCAAAAATAATTAGCAATGATCAATTTGGAGAAGAAAATGAAGCGATCAAAGCCATTGCCGATATCCCTGCACTGGAAAAGTCTGCCCATACATTTGCTTCTCTTTTGCAAGAAGGAGCTATCAAAAAAGATATCTCTATACTTTTTATGGGAATGAAAGAAGCCGAAGCGGTAAAACTTTTTGCCAACACTTACCTCGCCCTGCGCGTAAGCTATTTCAATGAATTAGATACATACGCAGAGGTGAAAGGTTTGGACTCACAAGCCATTATTCAGGGTGTAGGCTTAGATCCCCGTATCGGTACGCACTACAACAATCCGAGTTTTGGATATGGTGGCTATTGTCTGCCGAAAGATACGAAGCAGCTGTTAGCCAATTACCAAGACATCCCTCAAAATATGATGAGCGCGATTGTCGAGAGTAACCGGACACGAAAGGATTTCATTGCCGACCAAGTGTTGCATAAGGCGGGATATTATACAGCTTCCAGCCAATGGGATGTTCAAAAAGAACAAAATGTAGTGGTTGGTGTATATCGCCTGACAATGAAATCAAATAGCGATAATTTTCGTCAAAGCTCCATCCAAGGAGTAATGAAGCGTATCAAGGCAAAAGGGGCAACCGTTATTATTTATGAACCTACATTAGCTGACAGCACTTCATTTTTCGGTAGTACGGTTGTGAATGATCTTGATAAGTTTAAACAAATGAGTGCAGCCATCATTGCCAATCGTTATGACAGTTGTTTGGATGATGTGAAAGAAAAAATATATACACGCGATATTTTCCAAAGAGATTGATATATGTTGCAATATAATGTAGCCTTAGAGGGTAAAACGATTTTGGTAACAGGTGTTGCCGGTTTTGTTGGTGCAAATTTGGCCAAACGTTTATTGAGTGATTTTAGGGATATTCGGATAATCGGTATAGACAGCATAACCAATTATTATGACGTTCGTTTAAAGTATGAACGTCTTGAAGAGTTAAAGAAATTTGGAGATTCATTTGTTTTCATCAAAGATTCGATTGCGAATAAATCTGTTGTAGAAACACTATTTGCAACTTATCATCCGCAAATAGTCGTTAATTTGGCAGCACAAGCTGGAGTTCGTTATAGCATTACTAATCCGGATGCCTATATAGAGAGTAATCTGATTGGCTTTTACAATATATTGGAAGCCTGTCGCCATCACGAAGTAGAACATTTGGTATATGCCTCTTCCAGCAGTGTATATGGAACCAATAAAAAAGTGCCTTATAGCACAGATGATAAAGTTGATAATCCGGTTTCACTCTATGCTGCTACTAAAAAAAGTAATGAATTGATGGCGCATGCTTATAGTAAATTGTATAATATCCCAAGTACCGGATTGCGCTTTTTTACTGTTTATGGTCCTTGTGGACGTCCCGATATGGCTTATTTTGATTTTACAAATAAACTGATAAAAGGTGAAACGATTCAAATTTTTAACTATGGTAACTGTAAACGTGACTTTACCTATATAGATGATATTGTTGAAGGTATAGTACGTGTCATGCAACATGCACCGGAAAAGGAAAATGGAGAAGATGGTCTCCCTATTCCACCTTATAAGATATATAACATTGGTAATAATTCCCCTGAAAATCTTCTTGATTTTGTAACAATTTTGCAGGAAGAACTTATTGCTGCAAAGGTGTTACTTGTTGATTATGATTTTGAGGCGCACAAAGAGCTTGTATCCATGCAGGCGGGAGATGTTCCTGTTACATATGCAGATACAACTCCTTTGGAAGAAGACTTTGGTTTCAAGCCAAGCACCTCATTGAGAGAGGGTCTGAAACGGTTTGCAGAGTGGTATAAAGAGTTTTATCAAAAATAAAATATAAGCAAGTCTTTAAGTATCAATATCATATAAAGATAAAAAAATATAAGTAACAATAGATTATGGTAAACGTAATTGGATTGGGCTATATCGGTTTGCCCACAGCTTTGATGATGGCTTCACACGGCATAGAGGTCATAGGTACAGACTACAATAAGGAACTCGTTGCCACACTTAACGCAGGCAAGACTACTTTCAAAGAAGATGGTCTTGACGAACTTTTTCAAAATGCCTTGAACGCAGGTATCAAGTTTACCACCGAGTATCAGGAGACTGACACCTATATTGTTTCTGTACCCACCCCATACGACAAATTTTCCAAAAAGGTGGACGCATGTTATGTTGTGGCAGCAGTAAAAGAAGTTATGAAAGTTTGCCTGAAAGGCGCGACCGTAGTCATCGAGTCGACCGTATCACCGGGTACTATCGACCGTTTTGTACGTCCTGCCATTGAAGAAGCAGGTTTCAAGATTGGCGAAGACATCAATCTCGTCCATGCTCCAGAACGTATCATTCCAGGCAACATGGTATATGAGCTATATCACAATAACCGTACTATTGGCGCTGACGACAAAGCTATTGGTGAAAAAGTAAAGGAATATTATGCATCATTCTGTCTGGGTGAAATCGTAGTGACAAGCATCCGAACAGCAGAAATGACTAAGGTTGTTGAGAATACTTTCCGTGCCGTCAACATCGCATTCGCTAACGAACTGGCTCGTATCTGCCGTCACGACAACATGGATGTGTACGAAATCATCAAAATCTGCAACATGCATCCACGAGTGAACATTCTTCAGCCTGGTCCTGGCGTTGGTGGACACTGCATCAGTGTCGACCCTTGGTTCCTTGTTGGTGACTATCCACGTCTGGCCAAAGTGATTGACGAGTCAATGAAGACTAATGACGCTCAGCCTGAGTATGTGCTCAATCGTATCTACGAAATCATGGAAGCAAACGGGATTGCCGATAACCGCAAGGTCGGTCTGTACGGTCTCACATATAAAGAGAACGTTGACGATTGCCGCGAGTCTCCCACCCTCCAGATGCTTGAATCACAGGAACGCCACCTTGCCCGTCCTTTGAAGGTTTACGACCCATTCATCACATGTGATGTTGTGAAGAACCAGTTCCACAATTTTGACGAATTCCTTAATGACGTTGACCTCGTGGTTGTTATGGTCAAGCACGCCCAAATTATAGAAAATCAGGAGAAATTGCGTGGGAAAATCATCCTCGACTGCTGTAACGTCATCCACATGGAAGGCGAGAAGATTTATCATATATAATTCACGATAGCAATGAAGAAAGTAATGCTTGTCTTCGGTACAAGACCTGAAGCAATAAAGATGGCTCCGCTCGTAAAAGAGTTCCAGAAACACGAAGCAGAGTTTGAGACAATAGTGTGTGTAACCGGCCAGCACCGCGAGATGCTTGATCAGGTGCTTGCCATCTTCGACATAAAGCCAGATTACGACCTGAACATCATGAAGCAGGGACAGGACCTCTACGATGTGACGGCCAGAGTCCTCACCGGTATGCGTGATGTGTTAAAAGAAGTCCGACCAGATGTTGTACTTGTTCACGGAGATACCACTACTTCTACGGCAGCTGCGCTCGCTGCGTTCTACCAGCAGATTCCCGTTGGTCATGTAGAAGCAGGTCTTCGTACACACAATATATACAGCCCTTGGCCAGAAGAAATGAATCGCCAGATAACAGGGCGCATTTCAACCTACAATTTCGCGCCTACCCCACTCTCGAAGCAGAATCTCATTGAAGAAAAGACTCATGGGCAGATTTTTGTTACGGGCAACACTGTTATTGATGCTCTTCATATGGTGGTGAACAAACTCAACAATGTAAAGACACTTGCTGCAGAGCAAGACAAGGTATTGCTCGAAGCTGGCTACGATGTGGCACGCTTAGCCAACGGCAAGAAACTCATCCTCATCACTGGCCATAGACGTGAAAATTTCGGCGACGGCTTTATCAGTATGGTGACAGCGATGAAAGACCTTTCGGAGAAATACCCCGATGTGGATTTCGTCTATCCCATGCACCTTAATCCCAACGTGCGTAAGCCAATCCACGGGGTGTTTGGCGAAGATCTCACACGACCTAATTTCTTCTTCATCGAACCGCTCCAATACTTAGAGTTTGTTCATTTGATGAACAAAGCGACCATCGTTCTCACAGATTCCGGTGGAATTCAGGAAGAAGCTCCAGGCCTTGGCAAGCCAGTCCTTGTAATGCGCGACACAACCGAGCGTCCAGAAGCCTTGGAATCTGGGACTGTCCATCTCGTAGGGACAGACTACAACAAGATTGTGAACGAAGTCTCAACCCTGCTTGAAGACGCTGTTGCTTACGAAAAAATGTCAAAGGCTGTCAACCCTTACGGCGACGGACTTGCTTGTGGGAGGATTGTGGAAAAATTGAGGTAAAATGAAAGACAACAGCAATACAGCCCAAGCTTTATGGGTGGCTTTAGGTAGTTTGGCTTCATTTGGATTTTCCATTGTAAGCTCTATGATTCTTAGCCGTTATTTTGATAAGGTGGATTATGGGACATACAAACAGGTAATGTATGTTTATAACACTTTGTTATTTGTTTTTACTTTAGGACTTCCAAAGGCATACGGATATTTTTTACCACGAGTGAAATTGGAAGAAGGGCATAGTTTGGTATTTAAGATAACCATGCTTTTTTTCATAATGGGAACCTTTTTCTCGTTGATTTTATTTACTGGAGCTTCCACAATAGCCGATATCCTCAACAATCCAGATTTAACTACTGCACTCCGGATATTTGCTATAGTTCCGTTTTTCATGTTGCCTACGATGGGAATCGAAGCAATATATTCCACATATAGGAAAACGTATATAAACTCAATATATGTGGTGTGTTCACGTACTTTCATGATATTATGTGTTGTGTTTCCTGTGATAGTTTTGAGAGGAACCTCTATGCATGCAATCTTAGGATTCGTGGTGGCTTCTTCTTTAGATTTCCTATTGGCGATGTACCTCAAAAAACGTCCATTCAAAGGTATTGAAAAAAACAAAACTAAGGTAACATATAAAGAAATCTTTAGGTTCTCTTTACCATTAATGATGGCAAGTTTTTGGGGAATGATAATTAAATCAGCTGACCAGTTTTTTATCAGTCGATATTTTGGAGAGGAGGTTTTTGCGGATTTTAGTAATGGATTTATGGAATTGCCTTTCATTGGTATGATTGTCGGTGCGTGTTCTACCGTTTTGTTCCCTTTATTTTCAAAGATAGACCATGAAGGATTAGACCCGAAAGATGTTATATATCCAATATGGATGAGCGTATTCAAAAAAACAGCGATGCTAATATATCCTTTGTTAATTGTATCGTGGTTTTTTGCAGAAGATATAATGACCATTCTATATGGACAGAAATATATCACTTCCTTTGCTTATTTTAGGATAATTCAAATAGCCAATCTATTTACTTTAGTTAGTTATGCTCCAGTCATATTGGCAATTGGAAAAACGAAGTATTATGCCAATGTTCACATGTGGTCTGCTATAGCATTGGTAATTGTAGAATTTTTGGCAGTAAAATTTATTCCGTCTGCAATTGCTATCGCATTCATATCTGTAACATGTCATATTGGACGTATTTTTGCGATGCTTGTTATGGTTTGTAAATATTTCAGAGTATCTTTTTTTCAATTATTCCCAATCAAAACAATGGGATTAATACTAATACCTTCTATTATTTTTATGATGATATATAATATCTGTACGGATATTTCAAATCCATTAGTAAATTTATTGGCAGGAGGTACTTCTTATGCTATAATATATTTAATTTATAGTTGTTTTGTAGGTCTTGATTATAGAATATTAATAAAGCCATTAATCGTAAGGAAATAAATGAAATCACTATTCAAAAAAATCCCAATTTTTGCCGGAATATGTAAATGTAGAAAATCAGGTATTCAGTTTGTCGGTCTTTGGGATTATATCAAGGTTAATTATCTAAACAGAGGGAGACACTATTACCCAATATCTAAAGGGTGTATTGTCCAACATCCTAAAAATATTTATGTTGGAAAAAATACCATTTTATTTCGTCCTGGATGTTATATCCAAGGAGAGGGGCAAATTTATGTAGGGGATTACGTACGTGTTGCCATGTTTTGTACAATAATGAGTACGAACCATGATGTCTATAATCATGAAATTAAGCATAAGGCGGCTGTTAAACTTCATGACTATTGTTGGATTGGTACGCGTTCTATAATTCTGGCAGGAGTTGAATTAGGGCCTAAAACTGTAGTAGCAGCAGGTTCTGTCGTGACAAAAAGTTTCCCTGATGGTTATTGTATTATAGGTGGATGCCCTGCTAAGGTTATCAAATATTTAGACAAAGAAAAAGTAGTTTGTCCCAAACAAAAAGATGAATATTATGGGATGTTGACACCAGCTGATTTTAAGAAAAAATGGAAAAAGTTTCTTGATATAGAAAATATAGATTTTTAAAGATTATTGATTCACTTCAAGATTTACGGGCATTTGTAGCTATATTGGTATTGATAACCCATGTGTTTCAACGTTTGGGAATGTAACCTCTCGGATATGGATTTGCAGGTCAATGGAATGTAGATATCTTCTTTGTTCTGTCTGGGTTCATCACATATCATGTGACCAAGGAGGATACAAATTGGCGTTTGTTTGCTGTAAAAAGACTATTTAGGATATTTCCATTCTATTGGCTTTGTTTGATAGTTTATTGGTTCTATTATCAGACAGATTTCTGATGGCTCATTTTATTGTAAAATATAACTATGATACCATTTTCCGATGCAGTAGGTTATAAAAGTCTGATTGTAGGGAGGCATGGTCAACATGTTACAAATGTATTTCTATTTTGTTTTTGCAATCATGCTGATGTTCAAATGCTCTAAAAAAGCTATTATTCCATCTCTTATAATACTGTTTGTTGTATTTTTTGTGCTTAGAAAAATGGAAATTGGTGCAGAGTTCGGTTTTGTTAATTATGTAACAAGTTTGATATCTAGAGCTTCGATATTGTTTTTTATCTGTGGTGTTCTTCTATCAATTCTATATGAAAAGTACAAAGAAATACTTGCAGAATGACTGTTGAATAATATTTGTAAAATTTGCTGGTTGGGGGGGAGTAATTGCATGTTTGTCAATTTGTTTGATGGTCGTGCCTATTATTCGTTATGATATTTAATATAGTCTTCAATGTTATTTATGGTGTTTTTGTTTCTAAATCCAATTATTGGAAACGCAAAATCGAAATCCAAAAAATTACTGGTTTGGTTAGGTGATATTTCATTTTCAATATATTTGGTTCATTCATTAGTGATAAGAATATTGGTCGGAAATATAGGGATTACCTCATTTGGTATTTGTCTCTTGTTAATGTTGGTTATAACAATAGTTATATCAGGTATCACGTTTCGATATATAGAGCAACCCTTTATTTAGATTATCGAAAGAAATTGCGAAAAATATAAATCTTATCTGATGAGGAGAATTATTTCAATGTAACAGGTTGAAAATAAAAAATCAAATGTATCTAAACGATAATCAGGCATTATCTGCTATTATCCAAAAGGTCAAATAATAGCAGACAATAAGTTTGTTCTTCTCATAGCTCTAATTAAAACAATCATGACTCAGCAAACAAAAGGAAATAAACTTATACTTGCACTCCTTTGGCCAATAGCGGGACTAGTGTCATCATTGAAACATTGGCGGGAACCTTGGGCAAAAGATGTGTTTTGGCTAGTGTGCATCTTTTTAGGAGCAATACAAATTTATCATCCAGCAGGAACAATATTAGGAGATGGATCGGATGCCGGGCGATATGTGCTGGAGTTGGAATGGATGCACCAGTCTGGATTGATATGGGAAACTCTTGCTGCCTCATTTTTTACAGGTGACGGACATGCGAGTGTAGATATTTTTCAGCCGGTATTATCCTTCCTTGTTTCAAGGGTTACTGACAATGGCCATATCTTCTTCTGTGTGTTGGCTATGATCTATGGCTTTTTCTATTCACGTAACATTTGGTACGTTTTAGATAGATTGCCAGACAAGCGAATGGGATGGATTTGGGTAATGATGGCTTTTTACTTCTTGGTTTGTCCGATTTGGCAGATTAATGGAGTGAGAATGTGGACTGCCCTTCATATCTTCGTTTATGGTGCTATGCCTTACTTAATTGAAGGAAAGAGGAAATCTTTGATATGGTGTGTGGTTTCGCTATTGGTGCATTTCTCTTTCCTTTATCCGCTGGCTGTTATTATACTCTTCCATTTAGTGAAGAATAGAAATATGAGTATTTTCTTTGCATTCTATATTTTCACTCTATTTGTAAAGACGTTGGATTTGAGTGCAATTAGTTCATTATTAACAAATATCTTGCCAGGTATGTATGAAAACCGAATAGAATCATATGTCAATGAAAATACAATGGATAAGCGACTTGAAGCAGCAGAGAAACTCAGTTGGCATGTGACTTTTGCAAACAATATGCTGTATTGGGTAATACAATTCTTGATAATATACGTTTATGGAAAGTTAAAAGCTTATGCCAAATTTGATCTGGATGTCAACAATTTGTTCAAATTTGCTTTATTGATATACGGAGTATCGAATATCCTTACGTTTATTCCTTCGGGAGTAAGATTTATTACTGTGTCCCAAATGTTCATGATACCTGTGTTTATGTTTGTTCTTACACGTTATCCAAGGTCAAATGAATATAATTTTATAGAGCCTATCTGGGGAATCTTTATGCTCTTTGTGGTGATTTTCAATATTCGCAAAGGCCTTGGTTATTATGATTTTAACTTACTTACTAATATATTAGTTGCACCAATAATGAGGATAGACGTCCCTATTATGGATATGATAAAAAGCTTCTTATAAAATGAGAATATTAATAGTTTCAGGATTTTTCTATCCTACAAATACCCCGCGGGCATTCCGAACTACCGAATTGGCAAAAGAGTTCGCAAGATGTGGACATGAAGTAACTGTAATGATTCCTCAGAATAATTATGATTACTCGGATTTTTTGGCTCAACACAAAGGGATATCCATTGCTTACTATAGGCAAAAAGTGATGAACGTCAAACAGAAGTTTGCTTATTATACAAGTAGAATTCTGGCTATATATGCGGCATATCCTGACACGAAAAACATGAAGAATGTGGCGGATGCATTGAAGAGTCAAAATGGCTATAACCTTCTTATCTCAATTGCTGTTCCTCACTATTGCCATTGGGGAGTAAACCGTGCAATATGTAAAAATCCAAGTCTTGCAAAGACGTGGATTGCTGACTGTGGTGATCCGTACATGTTAAGCGGCACAGGCGATAAGCATCCTTTCTGGTTGGCAGGGTTGGAGAAGTCGTGGTGCAAACGAGTAGACTACATCACTGTACCAATCAAGGATGCAATAAGTGGTTATTATCCTGAGTTCAAAGAAAAAATAAGGGTTATTCCACAAGGATTTGACCTTAAAGCCATTTCTCTTCCAGAGTATAAGAAGAATGATGTTCCGACATTCTGTTTTTCTGGTGTTTTTATAAAAGGAAAACGAGACCCAAGGAAAATGATGGAATACCTATGTTCGATAGATGCTCCTTTTAAATTCTATGCTTACGGAGGAAATGTTGAAGGACATTTGCTTCAGTACAAAGAAAAACTCGTGGACAAACTCATTCTGTGTAAGCCGATACCTCGCGACCAGCTTTTGCCTCGTCTGGCAGAGATGGACTTTCTGTTGAATATCAGCAATGGAGTGGCAGTACAATCTCCAAGTAAACTGATTGACTACACGATTGCAGGAAGACCTATCATTACAATTGATACGGACAATATAAAGCAAGAGGTATTGGAAGAATTTTTTCGTGGTGATTATAGTCGTAGAGATGCTCCGATTGACATCTCGCAATATGACATCCGCAATGTGGTTGACAAATTTCTTTCTCTTTGTAAATAACCTATGAGCCTGAAACAACAACTTACCCACCACTTGCTGAACGTGCCTGGATGGCACACGCGCAGGAAGATTCTTGTCATAGAGAGTGACGACTGGGGAAGCGTGCGTATGCCATCGAAGGAGGTGTATGACGAGTTCATGCGTCGTGGCATTCCAGTGGACAAGGATCCGTATTGCAGATTCGACAATCTGGCTACGACAGAGGATTTGGAGGCACTTTTTGATGTATTGACAAGCGTTAAGGACAAGAATGGCCGTTATGCCGTGCTGACTCCGAATGCTGTGGTGGTGAATCCTGTCTTCGATAAGATACGCGAGTCTGGCTTCACGGAATATCACTTCGAACCGTTCACTGAGACACTGAAACGCTATGGCAGCAGCCACGAAGGTGTTTTCGAGATGTGGAAGCAGGGAATAAATGCTGGTATTTTTCATCCGCAGTTTCATGGCAGGGAACATCTGAACGTAAAAAAGTGGCTGAGGAATCTAAGAGAGGATGTTGGGTTCACCCGACAGGCTTTTGACCTTGGCACGTTCGGCTTGACACAGGATGTTGACCCGAATCTGCGTCGCAACTATATGGGGGCGTTCAACTCGGCTTTGCCAGAGGATATGGCATATTACGACAATCTGCTGCGAGAAGGTCTTGACTTGTTTGAACAGTTGTTTGGTTATCGCTCGGAGAGTTTCATTGCTACTACCTACACGTGGCATCCGAACTTGGAGAAGAGCTTGAAACGTTATGGTGTGAAGTATCTGCAAGGAATGGTGGTGCAGAAAATTCCGCTGGATGATGACACTACATTTACTACTAAGAAGACGAACTACTGTGGCTGGAAGAGTGCGGAAGGATTGACATACGTGACAAGAAACTGTTACTACGAACCGTCGCAGTATAAGGAGGATTGGGTTGCTGATTGTTTGAATAGAATTGCTATTGCGTTTTTCTGGAACAAGCCTGTTGTAATCAGTATGCACAGACTGAATGTTATAGGCTCGTTGGACAAAGATAATAGAACAACTAACCTTGCCAGTTTGGGAACTATGCTTCACGAAGCGGTGAAGCGTTGGCCAGATGTGGAGTTTATGTCGAGTGATGAACTGGGATGGATAATTGAGAGTTAAATGTTGAGAGTTTAGTTTTAGTGTTGAATGTTGAGAACTATGATAAAGAATAGAACTGACTATAAGAAGTATTTGAATATTGAAGTGCCTGATATACAATTGTTTGCTGGGGGGGGTGAACATTGGAGCGAATGGTGGTAGCAACAAAGCACCGCAGATAGGAAACAATGTGTATATAGGTCCGGGCGCTGTGATATATGGCGACATAGAGATAGCTGACGGCTGCTATATTGGAGCAAATGCCGTAGTAAACAAAAGTTTTAAAGAACCAAATAGCGTGATTGCCGGTGTTCCAGCAAAAGTGATAAAAACAGACTCTGTTAACTGGTGGCAGAAGAACAGAATGAAGAGGCGTGTTTAAGCGCTGAAAGTTGATAGGTCTAAGTCTGTACGGTTGAGAATGAAGAAAACAAAATTACTGTTTGTGATAAACTCTCTCCGAGCTGGTGGAGCGGAGAAGGTGATGGTGAACCTGGTCAACAACCTTGACCGGGAGAAGTATGACATTACGGTGTTCACTCTGTTTGCAGGTGGTGTGAACAAGCTGTTCCTGCGACCAGATGTGAAGGTGATAGAACACTATTGCAAAGCTCCGAAGGGATTTGTGTATATCTGCAAGCTGTTCTCTCCGAAGACGCTGTACAAGCATTTCATAAAGGAAGAGTATGACGTGGTGATACCTTATTTGCAAGGCATCTGTACTCGCATAGTGGCAGGTGCTCCAGACGGAGTGAAGAAGATAGCATGGGTGCACTCGTTTATGAAGAACCGTCACCACAACCATTTCCGTTCGATGAGCGAGATGGTACGACTCTACCGCAGCTACGACAAGGTGGCTTGTGTGTCGGAACACTGGTGTGCGAAGGTGAAGGAAGAGACTGGTGTGGGTGACAATGCCATAGTGGTGTACAATACTCACGACGTGAAAGGGATAATGCAGATGTCACAGCAGCCTGTTGCAGAAATGGAACAGCAGCGAGAGTTGAAGATTGTAGCCATCGGTACATTATATTACATAAAGGGATTCGACCGACTACTGCGTTGCCTGAAGAAACTGAAAGATGAAGGACTGCGATTCCACATGTATTTTGTGGGTGACGGAGAGCAGCATGGTGAGCTGGAGCAGTATGTGAAGGACAACGCCATGACAGGCGATGTAATCTTCTACGGCTACCAGAAGAATCCGTATCAGTATATGTCGAAAGCCGACCTGTTTGTTTGCTCTTCAATATCGGAAGGATTCAGCGGAACTGTGTCGGAAGCAACTATACTCGGAATTCCTACGTTGACAACACGCTGTTCGGGAATGGACGAGATACTGGGAAAGAACAACGAATATGGTATCATCGTGGAGAACAACGAGGAGGCTCTGTATGAAGGGCTGAAAGACCTGATGATAAACCGCGACAAACTGGCTCTGTACAAGGAGAAGGTGAAGGATCGATCGTCGTTCTTCAGCACTGAAAGCACTGTGCATTGCGTGGAGAAACTGATAGACACCATAGTGAACAACAAATAGAGACAAGATGAAGATCTTAATATGTGCAACACAGTTCAAAGGAGGTTCGGTGCAGGTGGTGCTCTCGTTGCTGAACGAGTTCAAGAATTTTGCCGAACATGAATATATTGTGGCTGTAGGCGATGTGGTGGAGAGGCAGCTCGATAAGGAGAGTTTCCCTGCCAATTTCACCTTTTATCCTGTGCCGACATTTTCAAGCAGCAAGAGAAAACAACTGAACAGAAGAGCCAAATGGATGTCGCAGTTGGAAGAGGAACACCTGCCTGACGCTGTGTTGATGTCTTCCGGGCCGGTATATTGGACTTCGAAGACTCCGATGCTGATGGGGTACAACCTACCTGCATACATCTACCCAGAATCGCCATACTGGAACAACCGCACACTGGTGCAAAGACTGAGGTGGAGAGCTCGCATGATGCTGCACCGACACTTGTTCCGCAAGGAAGCGGTGGCATGGTTTGTACAGACCGACGATGTGAACCTGCGACTGAAGAAGTGGCTGGAGCGCGATGCGGTGTACACCATCTCAAACACGGTGAGCAATGTGTTCAAGAATCCGAAGCAGTATCCCGACAAACTGCCTGCAAGGACGGAGGGAGAATTCCGGTTCCTGACTATCACGGCATTCTATCTACACAAGAATCTGGAGATAATCCCCGACGTGATAGCAGAATTGAAGAAGCGTGGTATAGGAAATGTGAAGTTTGTGGTGACATTGCAGGATGAGTTCTTCAGGCTGGCTTTCCGTGGACAGAGCACAGAGGGAATAGTGAACGTAGGACCCGTGAAGTCGGACGAGTGTCCGTCACTCTATAAGGAGTGTGACTATATGTTCCTTCCGACACTGCTGGAATGTTTCTCTGCCAGCTATGCCGAGGCGATGATGACGGAACGTCCGATAGTGACCACCGACATGGGATTTGCACATACGGTGTGTGGCAACGCTGCTCTGTACTACAAACCGATGGATGCTGTGGCTGCTGCCGACCAGATAGAGAAACTGATAAACGACAAGGAACAGCAAGAGACACTGGTGCTGAGAGGGAAGTCGCAATTGAAGAAGTTCGGCACTGCTGCCGACCGTGCAAGGCAGGTGCTCGACTTGTTGGAGAAAATAAGGAAATAGCATGGGAAAGAAAATTATCATAGAAAACATTTCGTCGGGATACCTGACCATTGATGTGGCAAATGCTTTTGCTGAGTCGGGATTGTATGACGAGGTGATACTTTTCACCGGAGAGTTGCATATACGTCCTACTTCACCAGCCGAAGGAGTGAAGGTGAAGAAGACAGTGAAGTATAAGTCGAATACGGTGTTGCAGCGATTGTTGACCTGTGCGTTGGCATTTGTGCATTTGTTCTTCTATCTGCTGTTCAAGAGCAGGAAGTGTGAGCTGCTGATGGTGAGCACTATTCCGTTCATCACTTTCATGCCAGGACTGACACGAAGGAAATGCTCGATGCTGATATACGACGTAGCTCCAGACTCGATGGTAGCATCGGGAATATTGAAGAAAGAGTCATGGCTGAATCGTGTGTGGGAAAAACGCAACCGCAAGGTGTATGCAAAGTGTGAGAAGGTGTTTGTAATCTCCAACTCGATGAAGCAGCTGGTGTCGAAGTATGTGGCAGAAGAGAAGATGGAGGTCATATACAACTGGTCGCACAATGAGTTTTTGTCGGCTGCTGCTCGTGGCAAGGAGAATCCGTTTGCCAAGGAGCATGGACTGGAAGGTAAACTGGTGGTGTTGTATTCTGGTGCATTGGGTATTAACCTGATGCCATACTTCGAGACGTTGTTGAAAGTGGCAGAACGACTGAAAGACAACAGCGAGATAACATTCGTGATAATCGGCGAAGGACAGGTGAAGCAGCGGATAGAAGAGACTGTGGTTCAGATGCAGTTGCAGAATGTGAAGGTGCTGCTGTTCCAGCCTTTCGAGCTGCTGCCATTCTCGATGGGAGCAGCTGATGTAAGCTTTGCTCCTATCAGTCCGTCGATGGGAAGTATATCAATACCGAGCAAGTTCAACAGCTACCTGTCGGTGGGTAGCAGTGTGATGTGTATCACCGACCAGACTGAAGGACGTATGGAAGTGAAGTCGCTGATAGCAGACAATAACATTGGCAAGACTTTCTATCGCGACCAAGAGCAGGAGATAACGGATTATCTACTGAAACTGGCAGCAGAACCGGAATTGCTGAAAGAATACAAGGACAATGCCTACAAGCTTTCGGAGGAATATACTCCAAAGAATGCAGAGATGTTTGTGAAAGCGTTGAATGAAGATTATGAGTTTAAAGTCTGACTTAATAATAAATCTCAAAAACCTTCCTGGCAAGAAATCAAGCAGGAAGGTGGTGGTCATCTTTGTGGATGACTATGGAAGCATACGCACCAGAAGTGAAGAGGCACGGCAGCTGTTGCTGAAAGCCGGTGTGCCGATGGATGCAAACAGATACAGCAGGTTCGACACACTTTGCGACACTGAGGATATGCAGATGCTATACGAAGTGCTGACCAGTGTGAAGGATTGTAGAGGACGTTCGGCTTGTTTCACTCCGTTTGCCAATCCTGCCAATCCTGATTTCGGGAAGATAAGGGAGTCTGGGGTTGCTAAGTACTACCGCGAACCTTTTACCGAGACTTTGCTTCGATATGGCAAGGACTATGATGGTGTATATGATCTTTGGAAACAGGGAATAGAAGAGGGCATATTCCGTCCGGAGTATCACGGAACGGAGCATGTGAATGTGTGGAAGCTGATGAAGGCTTTGCAGGAAGGGCACAAGTCAACACGTCTGGCTTTCGATGTGGAGTGTGTGGCTGTGCCCCCGATACAAGGAGAGCAGGCGATGAAGAAAGACACTGCGGTGTTTGACATAGAACACGCAGAGCAGAACACGCAGCTGATAGAAGATGTAAAGGTTGGACAGCAGTTGTTTGAGGAGCTGTTGGGTTACCGCTCGTTGCTGTTCACTCCGGGAGCTAACCTATACAGTCCAGCCATCCACTCGGCTTTGGTGGCTGAGGGAATAAGGTATATCAGTGTGAACAGATATTTCCCTTATCCACTTGGTGACGGGAAGTATGTGAAGAAATTCCATTGGAACGGGCAGAAGGAACAGACAGGTATGCAGTTTATCATTCGCAACTGTGTGTTTGAGCCGACAGGCGAGAGTGGAGCTTTGAATATGAATGCCAAGGATATCTGCTTGAAGAATGTGGACGCTGCTCTGCGTTGGCACAACCCTGCCATCATCAGTACACATCGAGTGAACTTTGCCGGACATCTGGACAAGGAGCACCGCAATCATAGTCTTGACCAGTTGCGCAGTTTGCTGCAAAAAATAGTGAAACGTCATCCCGACGTGGAGTTCATGAGTGGCGACGAAATGGTCAGAACAATCTATTAACAAGTAAAAATATTAAAACTATAACGCAATGAAACTGAAAAGAATCATGTATTTCTGTTACTATCTTAAGAAGTTGAACCGACCCTTGTTCAAGAAATTCTTGAAATACATACAGGAACAGACTGGTCGCAGCAAGATGTCGATATATTGGGACATATTCAAGCACAGCATGAAATATAATACGTCTATCCTCGAATATTTCCAATTCCACTTCTATGAGATTCCAGAAGCAGAGAAGGACACTTGGGCAGGAACTGGATACATGTATGAATATCAGAAGAAGATGAATCCACCAAAGTATCGTGCTCTGCTAGAGGACAAGACTGTGTTTGACAAGGACTACAAGAAGTTTATCATCCACGACGTTGAGAGCCTTGAAGACTTAAAAGCCGACATCAAGAAAGCAGAAGAAGTTCTTGCAAACAAGTCGGGCAAGATTGTGTTTAAGATTAAGGATGGTGGCTGTGGCAAGCGAGTGCTTGTGAAGGAGTGCAAGGAGTTTACACCGCAGTCAATGATTGACTTTATGGCGAAGGAAGAGTATGACCTTGTGGAGGCGTTCATCGTGCAGCATCCTATAATCAACGAGATTGCACCTACTGCTGTGAACACTTGTCGTATCATCACTCAGCTGGACAAGAACGACAATGTGGTGATACTTGGTTGCCGTCTCAGGGTTAGTGTTTCAGGATATGTGGACAATTTGGCAGCAGGAAACATTGCAGTGCCTATCGATACAGAAACAGGTGTTATTAATGGAGTGGGTGTTTACAGCGACATCACCAAGAGTGACACCGAGATTCATCCTGTAACAAAGAAACCTTTGGTTGGTGTGCAGATTCCTTATTGGAAAGAAGCCATCGCGATGGCAAAAGAAGCTGCCCAAGTGAATACCGTAAACCGTGCTGTGGGTTGGGATATAGCTATCACTACCGAAGGGCCAGACCTTATAGAAGGAAACCGCGAGTGGTGCAAGCTCTTGTTCCAGCTGCCTGCAAAACAAGGATTGAAACCATTGCTCAACAAATATCTCAATGAATAATTCTCTAAAGTTATAATAATGAAAACAATCTTAGTTACTGGAATTGGCGGATTGACTCCCCGCAGTATCACAACGACAATTCGCAAGAATCATCCCGATTATCATATCATTGGCGTGGATGTGAACAAGAAAGCCGTGGGCTTCTTCATGGAAGGTCTGATAGACGAATACTACATCTGTCCTCACTGCAAGGATGAGGCATACTTCCCATTCATTGAAAAGCTGGTGGCAGAGATGCATGTGGACTATGCTTTTGTACAGCCTGAGAGCGAGATAGTGGAATGGGGTGAGTACTTCGAGAAGCATGGTAAGTTTCCTTGCCCGGTGTTCATGGGATGCAAGACACTGTCTGTTTCTCTGAAGGACAAGAGCATCATGGCTGACCTGCTGGAAGGAACGGAGTTCATACCGAAGACTATCAAGGTGACCCAAGAAAATCCTCGCTACGAGGACGTGGAGAAAGAAATCGGGTTCCCTTGCTGGATTCGTGCCACGGAAGGAACAGGTGGACTCGGTTCTCTGAAATTGGAAGATATGAGTAGCTACAAGAGTTGGTTGTTTATTAACAGTAAGATTCCTGAGTTCACGGTGAGTGAGTTCCTGACTGGACGTCATCTGGCAAACGAGATGCTTTACTACAACGATGAGTATGTGAAGGGTGCTGCTCTGGAATGTGCCGAGTATGTGATGGCAAGCACTGCTCCGTCACACGTTACCGGCAATACGGCTTTCGGCCGCTTCCTGAACGAAGACCGCATCAACAAGTTCTGTGACGACTGCATCAAATATCTGTGCAAGAAACTGAACGTGCCTGCTCATGGCATCTTGTCGTTCGACTTGAAGGAAGACAAGGATGGCAACATGAAAGTAACAGAGGTGAACATTCGTCACATGGCATACGCTGGTGTAATGGCACGTGTTGGCTTCGACCTCATCGAGGATACCATCAAGATTATGGAAGACGGTAACTGCGACCGCGTGAAGCGTGCTCCATTTTATCACTACGAGAAACCTTATATATTCCTGCGCGATGTGGACGTAGAGCCTATCGTGCTGGAGAGTGAGGAAATCTTTGACCAAGTTAAAACATTGTAATGTATAAGCATTTTTTCAAAAGACTGATTGACTTTACGTTCTCGCTGATGGCCTTGATTGTGTTGTCGCCGGTGTATCTGGTTGTGACCATCTGGCTGCACTTTGCCAATAAGGGTGCGGGAGCATTCTTCTATCAGGAACGACCTGGTAAGAACGAAAAGATTTTCAAAATATACAAGTATAAGTCGATGACTGACGAACGGGATACCGAGGGCAATATGTTGCCTGATGCTCAACGTTTGACTAAGGTGGGACGTTTTGTGCGTGCCACCTCTATTGATGAGTTGCCGCAACTATTCAATGTATTGAAAGGAGATATGGCGTTGATTGGACCAAGACCTTTGTTGGTGGAGTATCTTCCTTATTATACAGAGAGGGAAAGGTTGCGCCATACGATAAGACCAGGCATTACGGGTTATACACAAGTACATGGGCGTAACAATCTGACATGGGATGACCGTTTGGAGATGGATGTCTATTATGTGGAGCATCTATCGCTATGGACGGATGCGAAAATCATTCTTACTACAGTGGTGAATGTATTGTCGAGAAAGGATGTACAAGTCATTACTGGAGACCAAAAGACCAGTAAACTAAGTCAGCAACGAAAACCACTGAGATAATGGAACAAGTATTTTCTGTTTTATGCGATGAATTATTAGTAGACGACCATGTGGTGATTCGTCGAGGACGGCCAACGAAAGAGTTTGTCAAGCAGTATGTACTGAAATATGACAATGATTTCTATGAGCCATTGTCGGAGCGAGTGGATATTGACGCTTTTGCTAAAAAGGTTAGCAGTTATGAAACATTATTTGTGCTCTTTTGTGATAAGAGACCTGTTGGTCTAATTGCCTCATATTTCTATGAGCCTACTACCAAGATAGGTTTCATTACATTGGTACATACACAAAATGAGTATAGAGGTAGACATTTCGCTATGTATCTATTAGATGCCGTAAAGAAATATACCGAATCTATTGGTTTTAATGGTATTGATTTGATGGTATATCAAGACAATATGTCAGCATTTAATCTATATTCCCATAATGGTTTCTCTGTGATAGAAGAAGAAAACGGTCGCTGCAAAATGCGGTGGATAAATACTAAATCGTTCTCTTCCTGATCAAAGAAGTATGCGGAATGGGAAACTGTGACAAGTAGGGGACAAGCATCATTTTTCTTTCTAACATTACTACTGGTGCGATAAAATCGTGTTGTTTTTTAATATCATCAAATAAAGAGAGTTCTTTGACATTTTGGTTTGAAGTGATTGAATGGTCTTGTTGGGTTAGAAAGATATGCGAATCCGTTCTTTCCAAAGCAGATATTCTGAACAGGGTCGCCACCTTTGTGATTGAATAGGGGCTGTTGTAATCAGCCTTGATTCGAGCCACAGCAAGGTAGGATATGATAACAGTCCAAAGATGAACCTTGACGGCATTCTCTGAATAGTCCTAAAGTTCTTTCACCACAATGTTCTGTTTAAGCCATTTGAGAAATACCTCAATATCCTATCTGTGACAGTATAGACTGGATATTTCCATTGTGCTGACTTCAAAGTTACTGGAGATGAAATTCATGATAGTGTCATTGGGCTAGATTAATAGAAAAATTCACAACTAAAATTATATTGTTATGGCTTATGTTCCAAACAAACGAATCTACCTCTGTCTTGCTCACATGAGTGAAGATGGAATTGAACAAAAATATGTTAAAGAGGCCTTCGATACCAACTGGGTAGTTCCTCTTGGACCGAATGTAAACGCTTTTGAAAAAGATCTGGAAATATTTGTAGGTAAAAACGAACATGTCGTTGCTCTGTCTGCCGGAACGGCAGCTGTCCATTTGGCACTATTGGCTTGTGGTGTCAGTCCCGGTGATGAAGTGATCGTGCAGAGTTTTACTTTCTGTGCCTCTTCACATCCGGTGACTTATTTAGGGGCGACTCCGGTGTTTGTTGATTCGGAGGCGGATACGTGGAATATGGATCCGGAGCTGTTGGAAGAGGCGATTAAAGACCGGATCGCCAAGACGGGTAAGAAACCGAAGGCGATCGTTCCTGTTTATCTGTACGGGATGCCAGCAAAGATTGAAGAGATCATGGCGATTGCCAATAAATATGATATTCCGGTTATCGAAGATGCCGCTGAAGGGTTAGGGAGTCGGTATGACGGACAGGTGTGTGGTACATTCGGACGCTACGGGGTGCTTTCTTTCAACGGGAACAAGATGATTACGACTTCCGGTGGAGGTGCTCTGATCTGTCCGGACGAAGAGACGAAAAAGAAAATCATGTTCTATGCTACACAGGCCCGTGAGTCTTATCCCTATTACCAACACGAGGAGATAGGTTATAACTATCGTATGTCGAATATCTGTGCCGGTATCGGACGTGGACAGATGACGGTGTTGAATGAGCATATTGCGCATCATCAGTATACGTGTCAGCTTTATAAAGAGCTGCTGTCCGGAGTAGAAGGAATCACATTACATGAAAATCCTTCTTCCCGTTTCGATAGCAACTATTGGTTGAATACAATTCTGTTGGATTCCTCTTTACATGTGAAAGGTGAAGAACATGCTTACGAAACGGCTATTCAGGGAGCTGTAGGTGGTGCTGCCGGTGTGACACACGCTGCTTCATCTTTGCATACCGACTCGGAACCGAACCGGAATGTGGAAGCTATGCGTATGGCATTGGATGCTGCCGGTATCGAATCTCGTCCGTTATGGAAGCCGATGCATTTGCAACCTGTATATAGAAATAATCCGGCGTATGTAAATGGAGTAAGTGAATCTTTGTTCAAACAGGGGTTATGCCTTCCCTCTGGTCCTTGTGTAACCGAAAAAGAGGTGGCTTACATTATTCAGGAAATAAAAAAAGCGATAGAGTAATCTCTTTATCATAATTTAATTGTAGCAAATTTTTATGACAAAAGATTCAAAAATTTACATAGCAGGCCATAACGGTTTGGTGGGGTCTGCTATTTGGAAGAACCTAAAGGAAAGAGGTTATCATAATCTAATTGGTCGTTCACATAAAGAGCTTGATTTGACAGATCAATGTGCAGTGAAGAGATTTTTTGATGAAGAGCGTCCGAATGCAGTCGTATTGGCTGCTGCATTTGTGGGAGGAATTATGGCGAACAGTCTCTATCGGGCGGACTTTATTATGATGAATATGAAGATCCAGTGTAATGTGATTAGTGAGGCATATGCACATGGAGTGGAAAAACTTCTTTTTTTGGGATCTACCTGTATCTATCCTAAGAATGCACTTCAGCCAATGAAGGAAGATTACCTGCTGACCAGTGAACTTGAATATACCAATGAAGAGTATGCTATTGCGAAAATTGCCGGTCTGAAAATGTGTGAGTCTTACAATCTTCAATATGGTACGAATTATATTGCTGTCATGCCTACTAATCTTTATGGTCCAAACGATAATTTCCATTTGGAAAATAGTCATGTGATGCCAGCTATGATGCGAAAGGTTTATTTGGCAAAACTTATTGCTGATGGAGATTGGGAAAAAATTGCGATCGATTTGAATAAACGGCCTATTGAAGGAATAAACGGAAATGCTGATCGTGGGGATATATTGACCGTTTTGGCCAAGTATGGGATAGAAAACAATAAAGTGACTTTGTGGGGAACCGGTACGCCTCTTCGTGAATTTCTCTGGAGTGAAGATATGGCAGATGCCTCAGTACATATTCTATTGAATGTGAATTTCTCGGATATTATCGGTATTGAGAAGTACTCGAGTGTTCATTATGGTGTGTCAGCTGATGGGGCGGTAGACCGTAATCATTCAGCAGGTAGAGGAGGGGCTATTCCTTCTTTAGGTGAAATCCGAAATTGCCACATTAATGTGGGAACAGGTAAGGAGTTAACGATCCGTGAACTGTCGGAATGGGTTGTGAAAGTTGTGGGTTTTGAAGGGCAAGTATGTTTCGATACCTCTAAGCCGGATGGAACGATGCGAAAATTGATCGATGTGGATAAATTGCATCGTTTAGGCTGGACACATAAAGTAGAGATTGAGGATGGAGTTCAGAAACTATTTGATTGGTATCGGAGTACTTTAGTATAAATATTGAAGAACAGTCTAACATTAACCATAAAAATCAATGGCAAAACATTTGGTAATCATGGCAGGTGGGATAGGTTCTCGTTTCTGGCCGATGAGTACGCCACAATGCCCGAAACAGTTTTTGGATATTACAGATTGTGGACGTACTATGTTGCAACAGACACTTGACCGTTTTGATGGCCTCATTGATATAAGCCATGTGTGGGTGGTGACCAGTGCTGATTTTCACCATTTGGTGGAGGACCAGCTTTCAGGTATACATCCGCAACATATTCTTTTGGAACCTTGTATGCGCAATACGGCTCCATGTGTAGCTTATGTCAGTTGGAAAATTCAGAAAGAAGATCCGGAAGCTCTTATGGTAGTAACTCCATCAGATCATCTTGTAATGAATATTCCTGTTTTTCAGGAGGTAATACGTAAAGGTCTTGATTTTGTGTCGGAAGAAAATCGTATCTTAACATTGGGAATGAAACCGACTTGTCCCGAAACTGGCTATGGCTATATTGAGCAAGGTGAACAGATATTCCAAGATGAACCTTCTATTTATAAAATAAAAACATTCAGGGAGAAACCGGACTTGCCTACGGCTATTGGATATTTGAAGCAAGGTGGCTTTACTTGGAATGCCGGTATTTTTCTTTGGAGTGTCAATACGATTGTTGCTGAACTACGTCGGAATGCTTCTCAGATTGCCGGAATTATGGATCAAATTGCGGATTATTTCTTTACTAAATACGAGCAAACGGTCCTTAATGAACTTTTCCCGAAATGTGAGAGAATTTCTATTGACTATGCGGTGATGGAAAAGACACAGTTGGCATATGTACTTCCTGTTGAGTTTGGTTGGAGTGATCTTGGAACTTGGGGAAGCCTTAGAACGATTACTTTGGGTACTTCGCGGATGGTTGAAGACGGGAATGCGGTGATCGGTAATCAGGTTACAATGATAGAGAGTTCCCGAAATATGGTAAAAGTACCCAATGGAAAGAAAGTAGTCATTCAGGGGCTTCATAATTGTATTGTGGCTGAACATAACAATACGCTTCTTATCTGTCAACTTTCGGAAGAACAGAGAATTAAGGATTGGCGTAAATAAACTGTGTAATAAATAATTAAATTTAAAACAATATATTCAAAAAAATTATGGCTAATAAAAAGATTGCCCTTATTACTGGTGTTACAGGCCAGGATGGATCGTATCTGAGTGAATTCCTTCTTGAAAAAGGTTATGAAGTGCATGGCATTATTCGCCGTTCTTCTGTAGACTATCGTGAGCGTATCGCTCATTTGGAGGGTGTTTCTGATTTTCATCTTCATTACGCAGATATGGGGGATTCTATGTCTTTGGTAAAACTGGTAGGAAAAGTGCAGCCGACAGAAATATATAATCTTGCAGCTCAAAGTCATGTGCAGGTTAGTTTTGACGCCCCGGAGTTTACAGCTGATGTGGATGCTGTTGGTGTGCTTCGTGTCTTGGAAGCAGTACGTACCAATCATTTAGAGAAAACTTGTAAAATCTATCAGGCTTCGACATCAGAACTTTATGGTAAGGTGGAAGAAGTTCCCCAAAATGAAAATACGCCATTTCATCCTTATTCTCCATATGCTATAGCTAAATTGTACGGTTATTGGATGATCAAAGAGTATCGTGAAGCATATGGTATGTTCTGTTGCTCGGGTATTCTTTTCAATCATGAGTCGGAGCGCCGTGGTGAGACATTTGTCACACGTAAAATTACATTGGCTGCGGCACGTATAGCCCAAGGTAAGCAGGATTGTTTGTATCTTGGGAATCTTGACTCTCTTCGAGACTGGGGATATGCAAAAGACTATGTGGAATGTATGTGGCTTATCCTACAGTACGACAGGCCGGAAGATTTTGTAATCGCTACCGGCGTCCAGCACACAGTCCGTGAATTTGCAACATTAGCTTTCCATTATGCAGGGATTGAATTGAAATGGGAAGGTGAAGGTGTAGATGAAAGGGGTATTAATGTGGCTAATGGAAAAATCGTTGTTGCTGTCAGTGAGGATTTTTATCGTCCGACTGATGTAGTGAATCTTTGGGGAGATCCAAGTAAAGCGAAACGGGAACTTGGCTGGAATCCTCAGAAAACAACATTTGAAGAATTGGTGAAAATAATGGTGGCAAGTGATATGCAAAAAGTTGCGGCAGATCATGTAGCTGGTGTAATGCGTACAAATCTTGCAGAGTATCTTGAGAAGGGGGTTGTGAAGTAAGTATGGTATAATGGGGTGACTCTTGTATGGTGGACAGTCGATGAATTTTGTATTAAATTAAAAGAAGGAGTGATTGCCTGAGATAAAAAGGGACATCTGAAGGAAGATGTCCCTTCTGTAGCCCTTTATCCCGCCAGCACCTTATAAAGACTCCCGATCCCTCCCGCCAGCATCAGGGTGTAGCCGGAGAGGCCGAGCCAGTCGGCTTCGGGGTGGGGAGTTTCGGGGGACGGGGAGAGAGGAGGGAGAGAATTGCTCCGAGAGCGGCGAGGGTTACTTCCGTTTCTCCCCTCCACAGGGAGAGGAGGGATAGGAGGCTCAGGCAAAGGACAAGGACAAAGGTCGTCACCGGCAACCGGGTGTTTGCGCCGGGGGAAGATGATCCGGGCGAGGGTGGTGAGGAAATTGAGGATGGTTTCAAGGAGGTTCATGATTTATGATTTATGATTTATGAATTATAAATTATCGATTAAAAAATAAGAAGATAGAGGGTTGAGAATCTCTTACCCGCAGGAAAATCCGGTTGTAGAGGCATATCCTATTTATGTCGCTGGAGGAAGCCTGTCCATCACTTTTTCCCGATCTTCCTGCAAACCTTGACCAACAACGCCTGATAGGCGGCACGGTTGTCGCCGTTGACTTCGCTGATGTATTTGCTGTAGGCGATTTTGCGGGCGAAGGCTTTTGGGTCGTCGCTGACGTCGGCGGCGAACGGGTAGACCGAACGGATCAGGCGGGCGTAGTCCATGAAGGAGTCGCCGGGGGTGTCGTAGACACGGAAACGGAGGGAATGGGTGCCCAACTCGATGCTTTGACCTTTCCACCATACATTGGAACGGCCGTAGGCGGTGATGCCGAAATAGTTATGATACTCGCTGGCAAGATCACTTTGTCCCCAACCCGACTCGATAGCCGCCTGTGCCAGTATGACCGCCGGATTGATCCGGAACGCTTCCCCTGCCTTTTGGGCAAGGGGAAGGAGGGAGGAAAAAAATTCGCTTTGCTTCATTTCTTTTGGTTGAAAGGTGATTTTTTAGTTGAAAGGTGAAAAGTGAAAGTTGAAAGTTGAAAAATAGCAACGTGGAGTTACTTTCAACTTTCACTTGATTTACAGTTCTCCCGGACGGTCATCCTCACCCCCGCCACCGGATGATTCGCTGGAGGCATCCTTTTTGGGGACGTAGCGTTCGAAGGAGACGTTATTGACAAGGTTGATCAGCATCGTGCCGGGGTAGAAGACGATGTGGGCACGGTTGAACAAGGCGGTGTTGAAACCGTCGACGGTGTTCGAACCTTTGCTGCCGGCAACCATACGGAAGCTGCCGAATTCGCCCAGGTGAACCGATTCGCCGTCTGAAAGAGCTTCGTTCATGACTTTGATCAGGCCGTCGAGCACCAAGATGATCTCACCGCGGCTGGCGGTACAGATGTTTTCGATACGGGTACAGATTTTGTTCAGCGTCAGTTTTTTTGTGATGCTGGTCTGTGCATGATAAAGAGTTGCACCTGATGCTGCGTCTTTGCTCATGTCTTTGCGTTTGACGAGAGTGTAAATTAATGGCATAGGGATTGAAAAATTAAAAATTAAAAGATTGATAATTAGGGAGATGTCGCTTTTGACTATACAAAGATACGGCAGGGGAAAAACACCGGGTCGATTAGAGTCGATTAGGGTCGAATAGAGTCGATTAATCTTTTGTATATTTGCATCCGATCAGTCAGATTCAAAACACCGGTGTTTTGAAAACGAAACATAGGTGTTTTAAAATCAAAACATATATGTTTTGAAAGGAAAGAAAAAAGGAAGAATGCCATATAATACTACGATCTGAAAAAACATTTAAAGCAATGAACAAGCATAAGAATAAAAGGGATGATTTCATGAAAGATTTCCTATGGTATTATAAAAAAAAGTGAGGGCGATAGCAGGAAAATATTTGTCTTTTCCGCTTCTACAGGATTATATCGCTAAGTTGGAAGAAGACCGGGAGGTGGAGCTGTTTGCGCTCGCTTTCCTGTTCAAAGGGTTGAGAGATGAGAAAAACGAATCGTGGAACCATTTGGCGGATCGTTTTTTCAAAGTTTACAGTGATGAGCTGTACCGTTGTTGCGGCTACGAGATGGAAACTCCGGGGTTTGCCCGGGTATGGGTGGCACGTCCCGACCTGTTTATGGTCTATATGGGGGCGATGATGAGGGCAGGCATTATCGAGGACTGCTCGTTCGCCCGGATGGCCGGCCATGTGGACCGCATCTTCGACACGGGAAATACGGAAAACACGGTTCTGAACAAGTTGAAGGAGCAACTTCCGGAGGCCGATCAGATCGTGGACGGGATGAAAGCGGAATTCAAGAACTTCAAAATACGTGATAAAAAATAAAGAATGAACCGATTGGTAGTGTTATATGGCTTCTTTTTTGAGGAATAAAGGAAATTGAAAATCTGCATAAAACAGTTTTTTAAAACGGAGGTATAGACTATACCTTTGTGGTGTCGGTAAGTATGAATTTGATGTTCTGAAAAAATTGAAAAATTGCTATTTATAAATCTTTATAAGAAGAATCTTTCTTATTATATTAAGAGAGATCGCCAAAGCGAGTGGGCATATGCGCGCCACACCATGCCATAAGTAGTTGTTTCATAGTTTGCTCAGACCGATCAACAAAACACCAAACCGAGTAACCAATTTTATAAACTGTAAATCCAACTGTTATGGATGCAAATTTAAGCAGAGACAAGGTAGCCGGATTCCTGGGACAATCGTTTGTCCGAATTCCGCGCAAAGTGTTTACCATGTTATTTCACGGTAAGGGCCGGGAAAAGACGATCGGCATGGCGTATTTGATTTTGATTTCGGAAGTTTATTTTGCTGACGGACGCGTATGTTTGAAAAGACGCTCCTATACGTGCAAACGTGGCGAGTATGTCGGACGATGTGAGGAACTGGCCGGATGCTGCGGAATGAGTGCCACTACTTTGCGCCGGAGCTTGAAGTGGTTGAAAGATGAAGGGCTTATCGAGATGAAGCGCCTTGAAGACGGAATTTTTATCCGTGTCTGCGGATATGATTTTATTATGGGTTTTCGCAGGAAAGGCGAAGAGATACCGGCGAAGGCCGCTTTCCTCGCCTTGGAAGAAGCCGAACGACGTATGGGCGGACGGAGCATGCAGTTCGATTGTTGTAGCGCAAACGGGGAAGGAGGCATGCAATGATGAACGGTGAAGAAATGAACGGAGGCATCTCCTTGAACGATATGGAAAAGGCGTTGGTCTGCCTGTTGATGACCTCGATGGAAGCGCCGGTGCAGGCGGAATCGGCCGGGTTGACCCAGGAAATGTTTGCCGATGCTTCGTTGGGGTTCGTCTATGGAGTGATCATGAAAATTTATGCAACGGGGGTACGGCCGGATATGGTGCTGGTGGAACGCGGAATGCGTGAAGCGGACGAGGAACAGGCGGCCAGGTTAGGCGGTTTGTCGTTCCTGCTGCCCTATATGCTGAATGTGCGCCACGACGGGAATGTGGCGGCCTATGTGGAAGGAATCAAGAAACAATATAAACTGAGATGCTTGGTCACGTTGTTCGGGACGATGGCGTTCAAGGCAGGCAAGGTGTCGTCCGTCCCTGAGGAACTGGCTGGTGAGGCCGAACGTCTTCTGATGCAGTTCCGCCAGGAGACGGCCGAGGGCACTCCGGTGCGTACGATCGGGGAACTGGCTGCCGAGGCGGTGATCTGGCATCATCGGCGCCTCAGTGGCGAGCTGGAGGCCGAACAGGTGAAGAGCGGGCTTGCCGAGTTCGACTATGTGACCGGAGGGTTCCACAATACGGAGCTGACGATCATCGCCGGACGACCGAGTGACGGGAAGACGGCAGTCACGTTGCAGATGGCCCTGAACGCGGCGCGTGCCGGAAAATCGGTCTGCTTCTTCAGCCTCGAGATGTCGAGCCTGCAAATGCTGAACCGCGTGCTGGCAGGGATGACGGACGTGAACCCGGACCACCTGCGTATCAACAAGCCGACCGGCCGCGAGGTGGAGCATTTGGAAGAGGCCGCCCTCCGGTTGAAGGACCTGCCTTTCTACCTCGATTATACGGTCGGGGCTACCGTGGAGCAGATCAGGGCGAAGGTGCTGCTGCAATGCCGGCAGGGGAAATGCGACTTGGTGGTCGTGGACTACCTGCACCTCCTCGGAGGCGACCGCCGGAAGGGGGAGACGCAGGAACAGATGGTGGGACGGAATATCCGGGCGCTGAAGCAATTGGCGTTGGACAGTAATTGTCCGGTGCTCACGGTCTCGCAGATGAACCGTGCCTGCGAAGCGCGTGCCGACAAGGCGTACCTGCCGGTGATGAGCGACTTGCGCGATTCGGGGACGATCGAGCAGGTGGCGGACTGTGTGGCGTTTATCTACCGTCCCGAACGCTATGGCTTCACCCGCGACGACAAGACGGGGCACAGCTTGGTGGGAGTCGGCAAGATCTATATAGCGAAGAACCGTAATGGTTCGACAGGGATCGCCCGTTTCCGGTACAACCCTTCGTTCACCCGTATCACGGATTATATCCAGCCCGGTACACAAACCTCTTTAGGGATATGACGAAGCAAGAGATACAAGAACTGAAAACCTCCCTGTCGATCAGGGAGGTGATCGGACGCTATACGACACTGAGACGCGTCGGCCGCCGGTGGATGGGGCTTTGCCCGTTCCATGGAGACCGCCATCCTTCCCTTTCCGTCAACGAAGAGAAGGGCAGCTTTGTTTGCTATGCTTGCGGGGAGAGAGGGGATGTGTTCGCCTTTGTCAGTAAGATCGAGAAGGTCGGTTTTGCTGAGGCGGCGAAACGATTGACAAAGGAGTTGACGATTGAAAATGGACAATTGACGATCGAGAGGAAAGACAATAAGGATGCGGGGGCGCTGCCGGAACGGTTGTCCGTTGTCGATTCTCGATTGTCCGTGGAGAACGAAGTTTTCTTGGCTATATTGTTGCCTGCGGGTAGCGGTTGTCCGGAACTGACTCCTACCTGGTTGGATTTCGGGGTGGGGCAGTCGCCCTTCCTGGTTCCCGAACGCTGGAAGGCGATGCGGAACCGGTTGGTGTTCCCTGTGCGGGACGAGGAGGGACGGTTGGTCGGGTTTGCCGCCCGGAGGTTGTCGGACGAAGATCGGGATAAACCGAAATATATCAATTCGGAAACGGGCGAGCTGTATCGGAAGAGCGAGCTGTTATACGGGTTGTATGAGGCACGGGAGGCGATCCGCCGGGAGGGGAGCGTGTTTTTGGTGGAAGGATATAAGGATGTGCTGGCGATGCATGCGGCGGGATTCAGGCATACGGTGGCGTTATGCGGGACGGCGCTTTGTACGGGGCACATTGCTTTGTTGAAACGATATACGACATCTGTCCGCGTGATGCTGGATGCCGACAAGGCGGGGCGTAAGGCGACGGATGCGATTGTCCCGACGCTTGTAGGCGAAGGGATGGAGGTGGTACGGATCGGGTTGCCGGAAGGGGACGATCCGGATTCGCTCTTTCGCCGTCTGGGGAAAGAGGCGTTTGCCGCTTATGTCCGCGAGGCGGTACGGCTGGTCCAGCCTTCGGAAGAGCTGGTGTTGCTCGGACGTATCCGGAAAGGCGTCGGGCTTTTGTCCGATGTGGCGGAGACGGAGAAACGGGAACGCTTGTTGATGGTGCTGGAGGATTGCCTGGCGCAGTTGAAGGGCCTGTCCGCCGCAGCTTGCCGTCCGGCGACAATGGACTGGAGGTGGGTATGACCGGGAGGACGGATGAGGAAGAAGAAAAATGGAAAAACCGTTCCACCACTCTCAGGAGGCTGGGACGGCAATATAGCCCGGATGTCACGCCCGAAGTCGCTTCCAGGCGCTTGAAACAGTGGATCGTCGGCAATCCCGTACTGCTCGGACTCCTGCACGAGAACGGCTGGACGGCTTCGAGAAGGGTGCTGACGCCGAGGCAGGTGGAGCAGATTGTGAGGATTCTTGGGGAACCTTGATGTTACTTTTTCTGTTACTTATTCAGTTACTTTTGGCTTGATCCAAAAGTAACCAAAAGATCAAGGCTTAAGCTGCTTCGCTACTCCGTTCCCTTCGTTCGCTG
>PPYE01256594.1_pt1 | contig 31509 bp, 27 predicted proteins | sample 1559881 | NCBI WGS metagenome assembly PPYE01 (sample SAMN08240022, study PRJNA423297) | Human gut metagenome, whole genome shotgun sequencing project.
GTCAATTGGAGGTAATTCAACGAAATCATATTTTTTAACAGATTTCATTATTCTTTTAAGTTCTTTAAAACCTTGTTTTCCTGTCGATAAAAATTTATATTTTAATTTTTGAACTCTATCATATTCAATTTCAAACCCATAATCTAATCTATTCTGCTTTTCATTTGTAAATACAAATTCAACATTTGCCTTTTTATCTAATTCCAAAAACCATCCAATTCTATACTCAGGCAATGTGTTATGAAAAAAAAGCATTCTAAATGGTGTAGTATCATTGTCTATTTTGTTTTCCTGTTGTTGTAACAAATCACTATTATTAGCCATTAATCATATCCTCATAAAATTCTATATATCTTTTCTTTAATTCATCAAAAGTAAACTCAGATAAATATTTCTTTAAAGCTTGTGCTTCCATTGTTTTCCTTTTTTTTGTTTGTTCCATTAATGTACATATTTCACTAGCAATTTGAGGCGAATTTCTAGGATTAACAAGACATCCATCCACTCCATCTCTAATAATTTCCACAGTTCCGTCAACAGCAGTTGCAACAATTGTTTTTCCTACTGAAAATGCTTCAATAGGAGTTAACGGTAACCCTTCCCACAATGAACTTAAAACAACCAAATCTAGTTGACTCATCAAATTTTGTACATCTGTTCTATAACCAAGGAAAGTTATATAATCAGATACATTAAGCTTTTTGCATAACTCTTTTAATTTTTCTTCATCTTCTCCACTTCCAGCAATAACAAATCTTACTTCTGAATGTTTAATAACAATATCCGGTATAGCTTTAATAAAAAATTCCATACCTTTTTGTTCTGATAGCCTACCTATATTTCCTACAACAAAACATCCCTGCTTATGAAATTGCTCTATTAATGGATCAACAACTATCTTCCCATCAAATGGTTTTACCGCATTGTGAATTACGGACACCTGTTCTTCAGGAATATTAAAATCATCAACAAGATTTTTCTTCACCATTTCGCCAACAGCGATAACTTTTGTATGCTTATAAGCAAATCTCGTCAACAATTTCTTATCAAAGAATGTATTATGTGCATTAGCAATTTTTATCATCGAACTTCCAAATAAAATTTCTGTGTAAAATGCAGCCATTCTGTGATGTGAATGTATTACTGTTATTTGCTCCTTTTCTACGATTTGTTTTACTGTTCTACAAATTTTAAATATATCTTTCTTCGATGAAATATCCGGAATTTGATAATGCTTAATTCCCATTTCTGTGAGCTTTTCAACATTTACCCCACCACAAGAACAAACAACTATCTTATTAACTTTTGGTTTAAACACTTCACATAATTGTAAAACAACATTTTCTGTTCCTCCGAGCATCATTGTCCGAGTAAAAAACAAAATGTTTTGTTTGCCTAAATCCATAATCAGTCCTTTCGATATTTAAATATCAATCTCAATATCTTCACATCATCAACAAAATATCTTTTAAACATTCTCTTTGGTTCCTGCAAAAATCTATAAAACCATTCAAGTCCATGATCACTCATCCATCGCGGCGCTCTTTTGATATTTCCAGCCAAAAAATCAACCGTAGCACCGGCACATACTGAAACTGTAGCATCATATTTCATATAATTCTCATATATCCACTTTTCTTGTTTTGGACATCCTAAACATCCTATTAACAAATCCGGATGCGCATCACTAATCATCTGATTTATTTTATCTAATTCAGATTCATCATTCTCAAATCCTAATGGTGGTGCATATGTTCCAACTATTCTGATACCGGGAAGTTTCTGTTCAAGCTTCTTCTTTGCCTGTTCTGCAACTCCATCTTTACCACCTATAATGAAAATAGAATAATTTTTATCTGCTGCTCTTTTGCACAACTGAGGTACAAGATCAGACCCCGAAACTTTTTCTTTTATCTGACATTTGTGTAACTTTGAAATCCATATCAGAGGTTTTCCATCTACCAATACCATATCAGCTTCATTAGTTATCCTTCTAAGATAATCATCACTTTCCATCTTCATGACACCATCCACATTGATTGCTACAATATATGATTTTTTCCTTTTATGAATTAGTTCATCGATTTCATCTAATGTTTCATCTAATGTGACATTATTTACATATGTATTAAGTAATCTTTGTTTCTCTAGCATTTTAATTATTATCTCCAAAAAATCTTTCTTCGAGCATCAGACACAGGCAATGATATATTGGCAAATGATACTCCTGTATTCTATATGTCCTTGTCTCAGGTGCTTTTATTGTCACATCTGCAATCTGTGACAATTTGCTATCCTTAGCACCCGTAAGCGCTACAACTTTCATTCCTTTCGCTTTTGCAACTACTGCAGCATATAAAATATTTTTACTGTTACCGGATGTGGAAATTCCCAGGAAAACATCTCCTTCCTTTCCATATCCATTTACCTGCTGTGCAAAACAAAGCAATGGTTCACAATCATTCATATATGCAGTTGTAAGTGCGACATGTCCATCAAGTGCAATTGTTGGGAGCGCCATCTGTAAATTTTCTCCAAGTACCTTGCCAAGTTCATCATTTACAGACATTAATCTTTCTTTATATTCTGATGAAAGATTTCTGTGATTTTCAAATCCCTTCATCAGCTCACCAACTATGTGTTCAGAATCTGCTGCCGAGCCACCATTTCCTGCAACTAAAAGCTTGTTTCCATTTGCATAGCTTTGTTCTATGAGACTATAAGTTTCTTTAATATCAGATGTGCAAACATCTAATTTAGGATATCTTTTTATGAGTTCACTGATATATTCATCCATATTTACTACCATCATTTATCCCTTACTAATTATTTTCGCAGGAACTCCTACAGCAATACTATTGTCTGGAATATCTGTAATAACAACGGCATTTGCTCCAATATTTACATTGTCTCCCACTTTTATATTTCCAAGTATTACAGCGCCTGCTCCAATCAATACATTATTCCCGATTATTGGTGCTCCTCCATCCAGTTTTCCATGAGACCATTTACTTCCCAATGTTACATTTTGAAAAATGTGACAATTTTCTCCAATAACAGCATTATCATGCACTACACATCCAACACCATGATGATGAAATATCGTATTTGTTCCAATTGATGCCTTAACTGAAACCGAATTACTATTCACAATAAAAAGCATCAATTCAATTGTTCTTGAAAGATACTTGCGTACCCCCCCCCGATTATTTGACCATTTATGAGCTATTTTCCATAACGAGTTCATTTACATAACCTCATATTCTTCCGGGCTATAATGAATCACCCTTGTGCCACCATCTTCAAATTTAAAAGGAATATACATAAGGTCTTTCATTGCTTCTTTCACAGCCTCATGTTTTTCCGGCTGAACATAAAATACTAAGAATCCTCCTCCACCAGCTCCAAGGAGCTTTCCTCCAAGTGCACCGGCTTTCATAGCTCTTTCATATAACTCATCTATACTTCCTGTACTTACAGCTCCACCTGTTCCTTTCTTCAATTTCCATGTAGTGTCAAGAAGATGACCGAACTCATCTAAATTTCTATTCTTGTCCGTAAGAACTGCCTCTGCTTCATCTACCAGACTATACATTTTTTTAAGCCTTACACTTTTGTCTTCTGAACTGCTTGCTTTATTTGCTTTCTGCACATCTGAAGAGAAACGTGTGAACCCTGTAAAGAACATCAATAAGTTATCATTTAACATTCTTTTTCTTTCCGGAGATATTATTACAGGAAGCACCTCATATCCATCTGAATTGAAATTAATTCTGTTAAAGCCTCCGAAGGAAGCTGCTATCTGATCCTGCCATCCTCCTGATTCATTACACAAAACACGTTCAAGATAAATTGCCTCATCTGCCAGTTTCTTTTTATCTGCATATTTGCCTTTAAGAGCATAAAACGCATTAAGCATTCCTACTGCAAAAGATGAGCTGGTTCCCAACCCTGAACGAGCCGGAAGATCGGCTTCATATGTAAGTCTTATCTCTCTCATATCAAGCATCTTCATTGCTTCTCGAATTGCCGGATGTTGAATATCATTTATATCAGTTACTCTCTCTGTTTTTGAATAAGAAAGTTCTATTGAATAATCAAAAAACCTTGGGAGATGTCTTACATTTACATAACAGTATTTATCAAATGTAGTCGAAAGAACAGCACCTTCATTTTCCCTGAAATATTCCTCCATATCTGTTCCGCCACCAAAAAATGACATGCGAAATGGGGTCTTAGTTATAATCATGTAATACTCCCTTCACAGCGTCTAATAGTCCGCCTTCATTTATTTTTATACCTGTACAGCCTGCCGCCTCACCGGCCTGAACATCCGAATCAGAATCCCCTATCATGTAGCTGGCATTTAAATCAATGTTCAACTCTTCTGCTGCCTTTAGCAGCATTCCCGGCTTTGGCTTTCTGCAATCACAATCTATTTTCAATTCAGGTATCTCACCTTCATAACCTTTATGTGGATGATGCGGGCAAAAAAATAACCCATCAATATATGCCCCCTCTTTTCCAAGTAGAGTTTCCATTTTACAATGAATGTTATCCAACTCTTCAAATGTAACTTCTCCCCTTGCTATAACAGGCTGATTTGTGACTACTATAGCTAAATAACCACTAGTGTTGATCATTCTTATAGCTTCTGAAACTCCTGGTAGTAATTCAAATTCATCTATATCTCTTAAAAAACCTACATACTTATTAATAGTTCCATCTCTATCTAAAAAGATTGCCTTTTGTTTATTACTAAGATTCTTTGCTGAAACAACGCCTTTTTTAAAATCTTCACACACCGAATAATACCTGTCCGGTGTTCCCATATCCTTTACATATTCAGGCGAATCATAGCAAAACATTTTTCCTGTGGAGCACAATGGTTTAAGAATCTGACGGTCCAAATCTACTTTTACAATCTTTCCATCTATTTCCTTACCAATTGAATTTTTATCAATTCCACTCATCTCCAATGCTTTAGGAGAAATCACATGAAGACCAGCATTCACCCTGTTTTTGTAATACTTTGGTCTGGATTCTTCTTTTGTAAGCCATTGTTTTACTTCGCCACTCTTATCAGCAATAATTAATCCACTATCATATGGATGAGAATTCGGATGTGTAAACAATGTAACTAATGCGCCTTTTTGTTTGTGATATTCCACCATCCTGTTAAAATCCACATCAAATACTGCATCCGCGTTCAAAAGTAGAAAATCTTCTTTTAAATCCAGAAAAAACAAAGCACCTGCATTTCCTAAAGGCTTGTCTTCTACAAAATAATTGATTTTCACTCCAAGTCTTGATCCATCTCCAAAATAGTCCTTTATTTTATCAGCCATATACCCTACTGTCAGGATTATCTCTGTGAACCCCTGTTCTCTGAGCGAAATAATTTCTCGTTCCAAGACAGGCATATTTTGTATTGGAATTAGTGGCTTTGGAATATCCGGGAATAATTCAGAAATCCTTGTTCCTCTGCCTCCGGCCATTAATACAACTTTCATATGTCAATATTTCTCCTTGTAGAAACTACACTGCTCCATCATTCTTTAATACACCTACTGCAGTCTTAAAAATGATTCTAATATCATTCTTAACACTCCACTCACTAATATATTTAGTATCCAGCTTCACCACTTCCTCAAAGTCCGTAATATTACTTCTGCCACTCACCTGCCATAGGCCGGTCAATCCCGGTCTGAATGACATTCTGGCTCTGTGATGTGGTTCATACTTTTCCCACTCGTCGAGTGTCGGTGGTCTGGTACCTACCAGGCTCATATCTCCTCTAAAAATATTCCAAAATTGTGGAAATTCATCCAGGCTCGTCTTCCTGATAAACTGTCCAATTCCGGTTTTCTTCTTTCCGTTTGGCAGCACTTTGTTTCCGATGATTCTCGGATCAAAGTCCATCTTGAACATCATTCCGTCACCTATTTTGTTTTCCGCCATGAGTTCTTTCTTTCTTTCCTCGGCATCCATATACATGCTGCGAAATTTATACATCTTGAATTTTCTGCCGTTCCTACCCACTCTTTCCTGTGCGAAGAATATTGGACCCGGCGATGCTATGTATATCATTGGTCCGACGAATATCATAATAATAAGTGTAAACAGACAGCCTATCAGACCTCCGACTATATCCATGCCCCTCTTGACCAGAAGAGCGCTGGTGTTTGCATAGTTGACACTAGATGTAACCACTGTGTAGTCACCTATCTTTTCTATCTGCTTATAACCGCCCTGATCTGTTCCGTTTTTGGCAATTCCTGTGTGTACAGCAATTCCCATTTCCAGGAACATATCTGCCAGCTTGTCCGGATATTCTTTTTCGCTGCAAGGCGGTATGAGCACCTCATCCACCCACTCATCACACGCGTAGTCTGCTATGCCATCATGATTTGCTACGACAGGAATATTGCATATTGTTTTACCCTTCAGGTCAGAATCCAGTGAAGCTGCCACTATCTGTGTGTAACCCATACAGCTTTTCTCCACTGTGCGCAGTGTATCCCGAAGCATTGCCTCTGGTGCTATTACAAGCAGTGACTTCTTCGATGCTATAAAATCTTTCTTTTTTAGAAAGCTCTTTAGTGCCAGCCTGCAGACATATGTGATGGTCACATATATCGGAAACATAATGTAAAATGATAATCTGGAATATATATCTGCCATCTGTGTGGTGAACAGAAATAGCGCTGTGACAAGAAACACCAGTACCGCATGCTTGCAGACCGATATAAACTCATCGAGATATCCTCGTTTTAAGACATTTTTGAAGGAGTCTGCCATTATCTCTACAAAGAAATCTATCAGAAGGAAGGCAACTCCAAGTATGCGGTAATCCTTATCCACATACGGATTATTGAAGCCAAAACGTATCACATATGAAACAAAAAATGCTATTAATATGCATATGATGTCCAAAAGCATGAAATCAACATGCTTGGTCCACCCTCTTCCTTTCTTCCTGTACATTATTTCTATAGCTCCTTAGCTTGTATTCTCACTTCCAATCCATCCCAATGCTGTCGAGCATTGCTATTCTGCTCTCGTCCAGCATCATCCCTGATGAATTTGGATTTTTTCTTTTACTTCGTATATTTGATATCCACCTGCCCAGCTTCACTCCATCCACGCAATATGCTACTGGGACATTGAGATTGCCGTGCTCGGTGTAGTATTCCTTTGCCAGCTCATACTTGCTGTTCCACACCGTATTGTTGGTGTTTTCCAGATTGATACCCAGCTTTTTAAGTTGCGCTTTCTGCTCATCGGTCAGTGTCTCCGCTCTCATTTTCCTGCCGCTCTTTCCATTCTTTATGGATGAAAGCCAGTTGCCGAGTGCCACACCGTCCTCTGTGACATACCTTACCGGTATATGCAAATCACCTGTTTCTTCATAATATTTCTTTGCAGCACTGATATAGACATCCCATATCTCGCTGTTTTTGTCCCAGATCATGCCAAGTGCTTCGAGCTTTTTGAGCTGTTCTTTGTTGAGTACTGCTTCCCTGCCCTTTTTCTTGGCTGACACACGGATGTTGTTGATCCATTTGCCCAGCGGATATCCGCTTTCTGTGACATATCTTGACTTGATATCCAGATTTCCATGCTGTTCATGATATTTTTCCAGCTCTTCATATGCTGTATCAAAGCTGTTTTTCCTGACATTCCATATCATGCCTATCAGGTTCAGCTTTTCTATCTTGTCTGCGGTGAGTCCTCCGACCATCTTGCCTGAGTACACCTTGCGCTGGGTCTGTATCCAGCTTCCCAGTGTCAGTCCATCGTCTGTCACATAGTCCTTTGGCACCTTGAGGTTGCCATGGTCTCTGTGGTATGCGCAGGCTGCCAGATAGTAGTTGTCCCAGGTTGATGACAGACTGCTCTGCAACTGTCCGAATAGCTGACGGCATTCCTTTACTTCGTCGTATATTCGGAATCTGTCCTTGAACTTTTCTCTCTCCACCTGTGTACATGGCATGAGTGAGAATGCCTGGTCTATCTCTTCTGTCAGACAGTCGATGCTGTAGAGGCTCTCGAAGTTGTCCACCAGATCAAATATGATTGGTGTCTTATTAGTACCTGCCGAGAGGCATCTGCCTATCTGCTGCATATAGATGATTGGCGATACCGTCGGTCGAAGCAGTATGACTCCGTCCACGTCATCCACATGTACTCCCTCGTTCAGCATGTCTATGCAGTACAAGAGCTTTAGATGTTCACTCTTATCTGCTTTAAATTGCGCAAATGCCTTTGAGGTCTCCGGGTTACTGTAGTACGCCACATATGTGTGCGGGCTCCTATCCACATTGTCAAACCACTCATGCATATGCTCTGTCATCTCATCCATGTGCTCACGGCTGGAGCAGAATACGATGTACTTGCCATGCGTTTTTCCTTCCACGCGCATATGCTTTTCAAAGATTTTGTCAGGTCCATCCGCTTTTTCCAGCGCACGGCGCAGTTGTTCGAGCAGCTCCATATTCTGTCTAACGCTGCTTCTGCTTTCCATCGCCTGTATGCGCTGCTTGAGTTTCTTGAGTTCCTCGCCATAGGAGTACATCGCCATGACGTACTTTGGTGTGGAGAGTATACCCTTCGCCATCGCTTCGCCCAGTGTCATCTCTGATGCTATGCAGCCGTCGAATATTTCCTCTGCCATATCTCTCTGATTGTCGAGATAGCGTATGTTGGTGGCTGACAGTCCCAGTATTTTTGCTGTTTTATGAGCATCCAATAGCTTTCTGACGCTCTTTCCCCATTCTGCCGCGCCGCATCTGTGAAACTCATCGAGTATGATGTAGTCCGGCTGTATTTTATCTATAAGTTCCTCATTGTGCATGAGTTTGCTGTATGAGATAAATGTGATATTGTCCGGGGATTGTATTTGTTTATCTGATGAATCCGGCTCCATTAGTTTCTGCAGATTTTCAAGCTGTGTATGATATATATAGCTGCTTGGCGCCAGCCAATACACACTCGCGTCCGGATGCTCCATCGCCAGCTTAAACGCTATAAGCGACTTGCCTGTTCCGGTAGGATGTATAATAGCTGCCTTTCCAGTCTCAGCCATCATAGAAATGGCTGCTTCATATGCCTTTTGATTGTGCTCAAAGAGTTCTAATTTCATGGCATCATGACCTTCCTGCTGGTACCACATAATAAACATTATGTGGTAAATTCCAAATTCATCTATATTATTCTACCACTTTATTGCTAAAAAACAAGGAATTTAGTCATATAAAGTTCTTTTTTGTCAAATCATGACAAAGAAAAATGTATCCCTTTGATGATAATTATACAATCCAACAGTACTTTAGAGGCCTTTTGGGCTAAAAAATCCTACGTTCTTTACCACATAATGTTTATTATGTGGTATTTTTTATGCTTAAATACAGAAAAAGGCAGATGTGGGAATGTCCCACATCTGCCTTTGGACTATTTGTCGCTATTATGACCCTGGCACGAATATACAGCTCCACTCCGTGGACTGTAGATTACTCACTTGCCAGCTTCTCTAACTCTTCCATTGATTTTGAAATTACCTTTCCATCTTTAGCTTGCTGAATCGAAGAATTAAGTTTATACATATATTCTTCATTCTTCGACAATATTCCAGATACTGATTTTATCGAATCTTCTGTCACATTAATTGACATATCACCACACCCTTTCTTTCGTATTATATTGTTGTTCTCCCTCATTTAAATATTGCATCGAACAAAATATGACCTGCTAGCTCATTGTGAAAAACTAAAAACTTAATATGATTTTTTAGTTGAATTTTCACTCAATACGTGTTATATTGATTATACAAAAAGGGTGCCACCGATAGACGGTTGACCCATTAAATTAATTAACTAAAAATAGTCGCTCAACTTGTCAGGTCGGGGCGGCTATTTTTGTGTCTTACTATTATCCTTACCAAAGGAATACCCTAATCCAAAGCAGGTTAAGCCGAAACTTACCACTGCGATAAAATCTACAATACTCATATGGCTCAGCCCTCCTTTCCAAGAAATCATTGACTTCTTCAGATTCCCTCGCGGGTTTCTATGTAATCGGAGGGTCACAGTCCCTCCGTAGAGGGTCAACCGCCTACCGTTATGGTGGCACCCGAAAAAATTTTATCATAGCTTAATAAGATTTTCAATGTAAATTGTATTTTTATGACAAAAAAGCCCGGCACGAATACCAGGGCTTTTTTTAATATACAATTCTTACAGCCACTTGTGTGCGGAATTATGAGACGAGCCGTGAGCATATCCGCGAGCTTGTCGCACCACCACACACTAAATTATGGCAATATTATTCAGCCTTTCCAACTGATCCGAAAAGCTCCATCTTCTCCTTAACTGTTGCCTTGATTGCCTCAGCACCTGGAGCAAGAAGCTTACGAGGGTCAAATCCCTTGCCCTCAAGATCCTTTCCGGCCTCGATGTATTTACGTGTTGCATCTGCGAATGAAAGCTGGCACTCTGTGTTAACGTTGATCTTAGATACTCCAAGGTCGATTGCTTTCTTGATCATGTCAGCTGGGATTCCTGTACCACCGTGAAGTACTAATGGCATAACACCTGTCTTCTGCTGGATAGCGTCAAGAGTCTCAAAGCTGAGTCCCTGCCAGTTTGCAGGATATTTTCCGTGGATGTTTCCGATTCCTGCTGCAAGCATATCTACGCCAAGATCAGCAACTCTCTTGCACTCGTCAGGATCAGCGCACTCGCCCATTCCAACAACTCCGTCTTCCTCGCCACCGATTGAACCAACTTCAGCCTCGATAGACATGCCCATTGCATGAGCAACTGCTACTAACTCTTTTGTCTTTGCAACGTTCTCATCGATTGGATAATGAGATCCGTCGAACATGATTGATGTGAAGCCGGCCTTGATGCACTTGTAGCATCCTTCGTATGTGCCGTGATCAAGGTGAAGTGCTACAGGTACTGTGATACCGAGCTCGTCATGCATAGCCTTGACCATTGCTGCTACTGTACCGAAGCCTGTCATGTACTTTCCGGCACCCTCAGATACACCAAGGATTACAGGGCTCTTAAGCTCCTCTGCTGTTAAAAGTACTGATTTTGTCCACTCAAGGTTGTTGATGTTGAACTGACCTACTGCGTAATGTCCTTCTTTTGCTTTCTTAAGCATTTCTGTTGCAGATACTAACATATTTTTTCCTCCTGTTAATTAAAAGCTAATGTTATTATATTACATAACCTTATAAAAATAAAGTTAAATTTTTAACACAATCAGACAAAAAATTGTGTACTATTACTATTTTATGTCCGATTTTGTATTTGTCAGCACATAATGGTAATCTGTTTGTTCAGATTAGTGATGGTCAGATCCGTGTGGCTGCCGCCAAACTCTCCGTCGAGTGTCCACGGTACCTCCGCCTCACTCTCCACATGCAGTTCACTGGTCTTGAAGGAGTAGATGAGCTCATTGTCATTTTCACGGTTTGCCAGTCCCGCAAGTATCTTGTTGAGCTCGATTGGATTTTTTGGATTCTTGATGAGAGTCACCTCAAAAAGGCCGTCATCAAGCAGTACGTCAGGACCTGATATGCCCTTGAAGCCTCCTACCGAAAGGGAGTTTGTCACCATTCCATATATAAACTCATCCTCTATTATCTCACCGTCATGGCTCACCTTCATCCTGTACGAGGTGATATCCATCAGGTGCTTTGCACCCTCTAAAATATATGCGGCATGTCCCAGTATATTTTTCATCTGCTGCGAGGTCTGGTAGGATACCTCTGTAAAAAGGCCAAAGGCTGCAACATATACAAAGGTATCTCCGTTGAAGCCTCCCACATCACACGGGAATGGAGTACCGTTTACGGCAACTCTTGCGGCCTCCTCCATATTTTTGGGTATGCCGAGAGAGTTTGCAAAGTCATTGGTGCTGCCCGCAGGGATGTATCCTATCGGTACATTTACCTCACTTTGCTCCATGCCGGTCACTACCTCGTCGAGTGTGCCGTCTCCGCCACTGCACACTACAAGGTCATACTTCTCAGCATTTTTCCTGACCTTTTTTATGGCATCTCCCTGACACTGTGTGGGATAAATGGTGATTTTGTATCCGGCCTTTGTCATAATGTCCACGATATTTACCAGATGCTCCTTTATGAGCCCCTTGCCTGATTTGGGATTAAATACAAATAAAAGCTTTTTCTTCATCTATCTCAGTTCCTCCGCAATCGCCGATAATTTTCTAAGCCTGTGGTTGACTCCCGATTTGCCCATTGGCGGATTCAGATATCCTCCGAGCTCCTTTAGCGGTGCATCCGGATATTCAAGCCGAAGCAGCGCCATCTCCCGAAGCTGCGCCGGTAAATCATCGAGTCCTCTCATTTTCTGTATCAGTCTGATATCCTCTATCTGCTTTACAGCCGCATTCACAGTCTTGCTGATGTTTGCGGTTTCGCAGTTTACTTTACGGTTTACACTGTTGCGCATTTCCTTTAATATGCGCACATTTTCCAGCTTCATGAGTGACACATATGCCTCCATGATGTTGAGACTGTCCACGATGTGGGCGCCCTCCTTTATGTACACTACATAGTGCCCCTTGCGCTCTACTATCTTGGCATCCGTATCAAAGCCGCACAAGAGCTCCTGAAGCTGCTTTGCCTGCTCTTTCGTATGACACACTATCTCAAAATGGTACGCTTTGTTGGGGTCGCTTATCGAGCCTGCTGCCATGAAGGCTCCCCTGATAAAGGCTCTCTTGCAGCATGTCTGCATAAGAAGCAGTCCGTCTGCGGTCTGTCTGTTGACAGGCTGTGCCGTGATTTTAAGCGCTGCAAGTATCTTTCCGGTATCCTGCTCATCCAGCGCCTTTGTGGTATCTGTGCCAAAGGCACGCTTCATAAGTGTGGCATATTTATTTAAAAGCAGCATGTTTTCGGTGTCGAGCTCAAGTCCCTTTGTTTTTTCATTGATACGGCCCGAAAGCTCTATGATGCCTGCAAGCTCAGCGAGCTGACAGTGCCTGCTCTTTGATACCTGCTTTGCCAGCTCTTCCTTTACATCACTGGAAAATGACATGTTATTTACCTCTCAATGCATCCTTTCCTATGTCGCGATGCTCTATCTTAAGTCCATAGTCATTACAGCCGCTAAGCCTCTTGTACAGCTCGTTTGCAAGCGTTACCGAGCGGTGCTTGCCTCCGGTGCAGCCTATAGATATAACAAGCTGGTTCTTGCCCTCAGAGATATAGTTTGGAATGAGAAACTTTATCATATCATCAAGCTTGTCGATAAACTCATTTGCCTCCGGAAACTGCATGACATAGTCCTGTATCTCCTTATCATTGCCGGTTTTCGCGCGTAGTCCGTCCACATAGTAGGGATTTGGCAGAAACCTCACATCCATGACTATATCAGAGTCTGACGGTATACCATACTTGAAGCCGAAGGACAGTATCGTGATAAACAGATTTTTGTAATCCTCATTCTGCACAAATATCTTTTCCAGCTCAATTTTAAGCTCCCTTGTGAGAAGCTGGCTTGTGTCTATGATATAGTCAGCATTGTCCTTTAAATACTGCAGCTTTTCCCTCTCAAGCACGATGCCCTTATTGATGCGCTCACTGCCTGCGAGAGGATGGTTTCGCCTCGTCTCCTTGTATCGCTTTACAAGCACCTCATCCTCAGCATCGAGGAAAAGTATCTCATACGGAAAATTTTTCTGCCTTAGCTGCTCGAGCGTCTGTGGAATCGCATCAATTCCTGAACCGTTTCGCACATCTATGCCGACTGCCACCTTGGACACATCACTGTGGAAGGTATTTGAAAAGTCTATGAGCTTATCTAATAGCTGTATAGGCAGATTGTCTATACAAAAATATCCCATATCCTCCATCATTTTCATTGCTGTGCTTTTTCCGGCACCTGACATGCCCGTCACTATTACAAATTTCACTAGAATTCTCCAATCATCTTAACTTCCGGTTCGAGCTTTACTCCAAACTGCTTTAAAACTGTTTCCTGCACGTCTTTTATGAGTGTCAGGACATCCGCTGCAGTGGCTTCGCCCTTATTGACTACAAAGCCGCAGTGCTTCTGAGACACCTGTGCATCTCCCACGCTGTAACCTCGAAGACCTGCATCCATGATAAGCTTCCCTGCAAAATAGCCCTCCGGTCTCTTAAAGGTGCTGCCTGCACTTGGGTACTCAAGCGGCTGCTTCTCCACTCTCTTTGTGCGAAGCTCTGCCATATATGACTTTATCTCATCCTTAGGCTTTGGTGTGAGCCTGAATCTGGCTGACAGCACTATATAGCCCTTTTCCTGGACTATACTGTGCCTGTAGGATAAGTCAAGCTCATCCCTTGTGACAGTCTTTAGCTCGCCCTCTGCTGTGAGCACTGTGGCATCGATTAGGACATCCTTTATCTCTCCACCGTAGGCTCCTGCGTTCATGACTACCGCGCCTCCAACACTTCCGGGTATGCCCGATGCAAACTCAAGACCTGAAAGCGATGCCTCCGCTGCCTTTGCCGCCACTGCTGCAAGGATAGCCCCGGCGCCGGCTGTGATGATATGACCGTTGTCTTGTGCTGTGAGGTCCTGCGCTGTGCTTTGCTGCGCCACAGCTTCTGTCACATCGATTTCGGACAGGCCTTTTCCAATACCAATTACAAGGCCTCTGATGCCCTTATCTCCTACCAGCAGATTGCTTCCGTTTCCTATCACTGTAACCGGCATATCACATGCCTTAGCCATCTCTATAAGCTTTGAAATTTGACTCATATCAGGCTCTGCATAGTAATCTGCCGAGCCTCCTATGCGGAATGTCGTGTGTTTTTTCATCGGCTCATCCTGCAGGAGACCAAGCTGCGGCAATTGTTCTGTTACACTTTTTACAAATGTCTGATTCATCTTATATTCCTTTAGCCTATGCCTCCTTCAAAAATGCAATGTAGCCTCTGAATGCCTCATATAAATCGACCTTGCTGATGATTTCCCATGGCGCATGCATGTTGAGCACCGGCACACCGCTGTCAATAACATTCATGTCATAGTTTGCGAGGATATATGCGATTGTTCCGCCGCCTCCCTCATCTACCTTTCCAAGCTCTGCTGTCTGGAATGAAACATCTGCTGTATCCATGATATTTCTAAGCCTTGCAACATACTCTGCGTTGGCATCGTTTGAGCCTGATTTGCCTCTGGCGCCTGTATATTTGTTGAATACAAGGCCCTTTCCAAAGTATGCCGAGTTCTTCTTTTCCATAACCGATGGATAATTCGGGTCAAAGGCTGCTGATACGTCTGATGAGAGTACCTTTGAGTTTTTCAGTGCACGTCTGACTGCAAGCTCGCTGTAGTCTCCTGCCAGGTTCATCACCTCTGCCACACAGTTTTCAAAAAAGCGTGACTGCATGCCGCTGGCTCCCACTGAGCCGATTTCCTCTTTGTCCACGAGCAGGCATACACTTGTATATTCCGGTGCGCCCTCTATCTCAAGCATAGCTCTGTATGAAGGATATGCGCACACTCTGTCGTCGTGGCCGTAACCCATGATCATACTTCTGTCAAGTCCGTAGTCTCTTGCCTCTCCGGCAGGTACCACCTCTATCTCTGCTGAAAGGAAATCATCCTCGTCCACACCGTACTCCTGTGAAAGTATTGTGAGGATATTGGCCTTTACTCTCTCCTTGATATCCTTGTCGTCCTCGTCCTTTTCTGGTCCCGGTATGCTTCCAATGAGCACATCAAGGCTCTCGCCCTTTATGACCTCTGAAGCCTTCTTGCCCATCTGCTCGCCTGACAGATGAATAAGCAGATCGCTCACACCCACTACAGGATCATTTGGCTTGTCTCCGATATTGACTGTCACTGTGCTGCCATCCTTTTTACAGATGACTCCGTGAAGTGCAAGCGGCAGTGTAACCCACTGATATTTCTTGATGCCGCCATAATAATGTGTGTCTAAAAGTGCCATGTCTGTGTCCTCGTATAAAGGCACCTGCTTTAAGTCCATTCTAGGTGAATCAATATGAGCTCCAAGGATATTCATACCCTTCTCAAGAGGCTTACTGCCCACGATAAACAGCGCCAGTCCCTTTCCCATATTGTTTGCTATTATCTTATCTCCTGCCTTTACGCTCTTTCCTGTCTCGATGAGCTCATCAAGGTCCACAAAGCCGTGTCCTGTGGCGTCAGCATAAACTGCAGCCGTGCACTCGCGCTCTGTCTTGCAGCCGGATATGAACCTTCTGTAATCCTCTGCAAATGCAAATAATTTTTCTCTTTCAGGTCCCTGGGGATATTTCTCCCAAGCGTTTTTCTTTTCTATTGCCATGATTTATTATACCTCCGAATTTTTTGTAAGATTTGCCTGGACACGGCGATACAGCTCCTGAGCTGCATTGTAGCCCATCTTTTTTTGTCTGTGATTGACTGCTGCTGTCTCTACGATGACCGCCAGATTACGTCCCGGTCTGATTGGCAGTGAATGACACACTACCTTGTTGCCGAGATACTCGGCATATTCTTCCTCGAGGCCGAGTCTGTCGTAATCTGCCTCCTTTTTCCAGTCCTCGAGCTTGATTACGAGGTCTATCTGCTGTTTTTCCTTTACACACTCTACTCCGTAAAGTGTCTTGACATCGATGATTCCGATGCCACGAAGCTCTATAAAGTGTCTGGTAATCTCAGGCGAAGTACCCATGAGCGTATGCTCGTTGATCTTTCTGATTTCCACCACATCATCCGTCACGAGACGATGGCCTCGTCTGATGAGCTCGAGTGCGGCCTCACTCTTTCCTATACCGCTCTCACCTGTGATCATTACTCCCTCGCCGTATACATCTACCAGCACGCCGTGCACTGTGATGCACGGTGCGAGCTGCTCACCAAGACAATAGATGAGCTCAGCCATAAAGCTTGATGTGGAACGACCTGTTGACAGCACCGGAATACCGTGCTCTCTGGCCTCTTCCATAAATATCTCATCCGGCTGTAAATCTCTGCAGAAGATGATACATGGTATATCAAACTCCATGAAGCGGCTATAGCGCTCTTTTTTCTCGCTGTCGCTCATCTTCTCTATATAAGTATACTCTACATTTCCGATAATCTGTATTCGTCTCTCCTCAAAATGATCAAAATATCCTGAGAGCTGAAGCGCCGGTCTGTTGACGTCCGAGCACTCTATCGCCCTCTCCTTTAGATTCATCTCTTTTGTGAGATTGTTGAGATCGAGCAATTCTGCTACCTTTGCAACTGATACTGAGTGTAATGCATCCATTCGCGGTCCCCCTTGATGTATATTTGTTTTTTAGTATACCACAGATTAGCTTCAAAATCTACGTGGCAGAGTGGAAAAATGCATACACTGCCTGTGCTGCTTTCTCGTTCATGGTTTCTGTCTGCATAAGGTCTTCGACATCTGCTTCCTTTATCTTCTCTAGCGACTGGTAGCGGCGCATGAGCGCCTTTCTGCGCGCCGGCCCTATGCCTTCAATATCATCAAGCACCGAATGTACCTGACTCTTTGAGCGCAGTGACCTATGAAACTCTATTGCAAAGCGGTGTGCCTCATCCTGTATTCTCGTGATGAGCTTGAAGCCTTCGCCGTGGCGGTCGATAGGAATCTCCACATTGTTGTAATAAAGACCTCTTGTGCGGTGAAAATCATCCTTCACCATGCCACACACAGGTATGTCGAGTCCCAGCTCGGAAAGCACCTGAAGGCATATATTTACCTGACCTCTTCCACCATCCATCATTATGATATCCGGAAAACGGTTGAAGCTGCCTATTTCCTGTGGAGAGCCATCTTTTTCAAGCTGCTTCTGTTCTTCCATGCCATGTGTAAAGCGGCGTGTGAGCACCTCGTGCATTGACGCATAATCATCAGGTCCCGTAACTGTGCGAAGCTTAAACTTTCTGTAATCGCTCTTTTTAGGCTTGCCCTTCTCATACACTATCATGGAGCCGACTGTCTCAAAGCCGTTGATATTGGAAATATCATATGCCTCCATACGGTTTAAGCCGTGTAAGCCCAAAAGTCCCTCGATTTCCTTTACAGCTCCTATTGTGCGCCCCTCTTCTCTCTTTATCCGCTCCTTATCCTGGCTGAGCACTAAGAGTGCGTTCTTGTAGGCAAGCTCAACAAGCTTTTCCTTCATGCCCTTCTGCGGCACTTTTATATTCACCCGCCTGCCTCGCTTTTCGCTGAGCCACTGCTCCAAAACAGCCATATCCTCTATCTCGCTCTGCAGCATGACCTCGCGCGGTATAAAAGGTGTTCCGGAATAAAACTGCTTCACAAAGTTATTTAACACATCATCCGCAGCCTCCTCGCTTCCAACCCTCACATGGAAATGGTCTCTGCCTATCAGCTTTCCGTTTCTTATGAAAAATACCTGCACCACTGCATCAGTATCGTCATTTGCCAGTGCTATGATATCCTTATCCTCGCCGTCGGCATTTGTTATCTTCTGCTTCTGTGCTACCTGTTTCACACTGTTTATCAGATCCCTGTATTCAGCCGCCTTCTCAAACTCCATGCTCTCTGAGGCCTTTAGCATTTTATCGCTAAGAGCCTTTATTGTCTGCTCATAGTCGCCGTTTAAGAAATCTATCGCGCCCTTTACAGATATGGCATACTCTTCCTTCGTCACATACCCCTGGCATGGTGCATTGCACTGGTGTATATGATAGTTGAGGCACGGCCGGTCTGCTCCTATATCACGCGGCAGCCTGCGGTTGCAGGTGCGAAGCTTATAGATTTTGTTTATCAGATCTATCGAGCTTTTCACCGCAGAGGCACTCGTATACGGACCAAAGTAACGGGATTTGTCCTTTTTCATCTGACGCGAAAACAGCACCCTCGGATAGTCCTCTCCCAGTGTTACCTTGATGTACGGATATGTCTTGTCATCCCGAAGCATAGTATTGTACTTTGGTGTATGTTCCTTAATCAGGTTGCACTCCAAAACAAGGGCCTCAAGTTCAGAGTCGGTAACTATATACTCAAAATGATCTATATGCTCTACCATCTGTTTTTTCTTGATGCCCTCATTGTGGCTCGCCTGAAAGTACTGATGTACTCGCTTCGTCAGGCTTTTGGCTTTGCCGATATATATGATTACATCATCCTTGTCATGCATAATATAAACTCCCGGGGCATCCGGGAGTTTTTTTAATTCTTCTTTGATATCAAATGTTTTTTCCATATTCGCTATTTTGGGTTGTGGTGGAGTTTCGCACCTTCAGGTTGTGAAGTTGCCGGCATGGCACACAGTGTATTCCTCAGGAAAATATGAAGTCAGCCGCGGGTTTTCTCTCCGTTTGGTTTTCTTTGTTTGCAAGGCTTTTTTGTCCCTTTTCTTGCCCGGAAGCCCGCGGCAGTTCATATTTTCCTTCTGAACACACAGTGTACCCTCCGGCTTTTTTCAGTTTATGTGTGCGAAACTCTTTGCTACTGCACTCTTTTTTACGCTCTTTCGCTGCGCGAAAATTGCCCTATAAGGTACTAATTATTTGATGTATCATCCGGCGCTGTATATCCGGAAGATTCATTTGTATCTGCAGGTTGGTCTGTGGCGTTACGAAGGAGCGGATCTGCTGCTGATGTCGTATCTTTCTGCGCATTTTCCTGCTCTTTGCTCTCTTCACCATCTTTTTCCTCGTCCGGGTCCGGGAGTCCCTTCATATCGCGGAACATCTTCATGAATTCCTTACCTGTGATCGTTTCCTTCTCGTAGAGATAATCTGATATTCTGTCGAGGATTTCTCTGTTTTCATCGAGGAGCTTCATGGCCTCTGCGTAGCTGCTGTTGATAATTGAGAGTACCTCATCATCTATCTGCGATGCTGTATTCTCTCCGCAGATTAATCCTGCTCCACCCTCTAAGTACTGGTTTTGTACTGTTGCAAGGCACATCATGCCGAATTTATCTGACATTCCGTACATTGTTACCATGGCACGGGCTATCTTTGTGGCATTTTCTATATCATTTGCGGCTCCGCTTGTGACTGAGTTAAATACCAGCACCTCTGCTGCACGACCTGCCATATATGTTGTGATTTTGGCGAGAAGTTCATCCTTTGTCTCAAGGTATTTCTCCTCCTCAGGTGTCTGGAGTGTATATCCGAGTGCTCCCATGGTACGTGGTACGATTGTGATTTTCTGCACAGGCTCTGTGTTTTTCTGCAGGGCTGATACAAGTGCATGTCCAACCTCATGGTATGAGACGATTTTTCTCTCTTTATCACTCATGACACGGTCCTTCTTTTCCTTGCCGCCGACTGCTACAAGCTCGAAGGCCTCAAAGAGATCTGACTGGTTTACAAGCTGTCTGCCGTTTTTGACTGCATTGATGGCAGCCTCATTAATCATGTTGGCAAGGTCTGAGCCCACAAGTCCTGCTGTGGCAAGTGCCAGTGCATCAAGGTCTACCGACTCATCCATCTTGACATCCTTTGAGTGTACCTTTAAGGTCTCCAGACGTCCCTTTAAGTCAGGCTTATCAACTATGATTCTTCTGTCAAAACGTCCCGGACGAAGAAGCGCCTTATCAAGCACCTCAGGACGGTTAGTTGCTGCTAATATAAGTAATCCCTTTGATGTATCAAAGCCATCCATCTCTGCAAGGAGCTGGTTTAGTGTCTGCTCACGCTCGTCATTGCCACCGCCGTATCTGCTGTCACGGCTCTTTCCTATTGCATCAATCTCATCGATAAAGATAATACATGGTGCCATCTTTTGTGCTTCCTTGAACAAATCACGCACTCTCGAAGCTCCGACTCCGACAAACATCTCCACAAAGTCTGAACCTGCAAGTGAGAAAAACGGTACTCCTGCCTCTCCTGCTACTGCCTTGGCAAGGAGTGTCTTACCTGTTCCCGGAGGTCCCACAAGAAGCGCTCCCTTAGGAAGCTTGGCTCCGATATCTGTATATCTCTTAGGATTGTGAAGGAAATCAACAACCTCCTGGAGAGATTCCTTGGCTTCATCCTGTCCCGCAACATCCTTGAAGTTTACGCCTGTGGACTTCTCCACATATACCTTGGCAGTCGATTTGCCGACTCCCATCCCCATGCTGCCGCCCATCTTCTTTGAAACAAATGCTAAAAGCACCCACAGCAGTATAAGCGGAACTATAAAGCTTAATATATTAAAAATCCATGTAGATGTATTATCAGGTATCGCTGCCTTTATCTCAATAGACTTGCCCTCTGAGGTCTTTGCTTTTTTGAGCGTCGGCACAAGCTCATCATCAGCCACACGGCCTGTGTAATATGTGATATCATAATCCTTGTGTCCGTCATCCACAAGCTTGTAGTCTATCTCGTAGGAATCAAACTCCACGCTCTTGACATTACCCTTGTCAAGCTGTTTTATGAAATCACTGTATGACTTTTCCTGTGTGCTGGCATGCGATATGCTGTTTGATATAAGTGCATACACAAACAATGCCACGAGTGTCAGCAGGATAAATGCCATGATACCCTGTCCGCCACGGTTGTTTCTGCCACCGTTTCCACCAGGTCTGTTACCACCGTTATTTCCGTTTCCACCGGACCCATTATTGCCCGGGCCATTGTTGTAATTATAGTTATTAGGTCCCTGATTATCCATATTTTCTCCGTTCTTTTCTTATTTATTGCAAGCTTCAAGGCAATTTTGACCTGTAATTTTTATAGTCATTCCCATGAAACCCTATTCCCCGAAAAATATCATTACAGACTTCTTATTTTCCAAGGAATATATTGTATATGAAATAGTCTCCTCACAATATATAAAGTGTGAAGCTTCACTTTATTATAAGAAAAAGTGCGGTCAAAATCAACCGCACTTTCTAAATATTGTATTAAATATAACGAAAAATTATCTGCTCACCTTGTTTGCCGCCTCTATGAAGCCATGGAAAAGCGGATGTGGACGGTTCGGACGTGACTTAAGCTCAGGATGTGCCTGTGTGGCGATAAACCACGGATGCTCCGGAATCTCAATCATTTCCACGATTCTGCCATCAGGTGATGTACCGCAAAGCTTCATGCCATGCTCTGTGAGAGCTGTTCTGTAGTCATTGTTGACCTCATAACGATGACGATGACGCTCGCTTATATTCTCTGTACCATATACCTGGTATGCCTTTGATGTCTTGTCGAGTACACATGGATAAGAGCCAAGTCTAAGTGTACCTCCGATATCCTCTATTCCGTTCTGGTCAGGCATAAGTGCGATAACCGGATGAGTAGTGTTTGGATCAAGCTCTATACTGTGTGCGTCATGGAACATACATACGTGGCGCGCATACTCGATGATTGCCACCTGCATTCCAAGGCAGAGTCCCAGATATGGGATATTGTTTTCCCTGGCATACTTAGCTGCTGCAATCATGCCCTCAACACCACGATCTCCAAAGCCTCCCGGAACGATAATTCCCTGAATACCCTTGAATACCTCTGCTGCATTGTCATCATTAAGCTCCTCTGAGTCAACCCACTTTATATCAACTGTGGTATGCTCAGGAATACCGCCATGCTTCAGTGCCTCAACAACTGAAATGTATGCATCGTGAAGTGCTGTATATTTTCCGACAAGTGCAATCTTGACCTCTTTATCAGGATGACGGAGATCCTCAACCATCTGCTTCCAGTCTGCAAGATCCGGCTCAGGACAGTCGAGATTCAAGCACTCGCATGCAACCTTTGCAAGATTCTCCTGCTCCATGGCAAGTGGTGCCTCATAGAGATACTCCACATCAAGGTTCTGTAATACGTGTGAATTTGGCACGTTACAAAACAGTGCAATCTTGTCCTTAAGCTTCTGATCAAGCTCATGCTCTGAACGGCATACAATGATATCCGGCTGGATTCCCATGCCCTGAAGCTCCTTTACGCTGGCCTGTGTAGGCTTTGTCTTGAGCTCTCCTGACGCCTTGATGTATGGAATCAGTGTCACATGACACAGGATGGCATTGTCGTGTCCCACCTCATGCTGGAACTGTCTGATTGCCTCGAGGAACGGCTGACTCTCGATATCGCCGACTGTACCGCCCACCTCGATGATTGCGATTGTGGTATCCTCAGATGTGAAATCCCTGTAGAATCTGCTCTTTATCTCATTGGTGATATGAGGGATAACCTGTACTGTTCCTCCGCCGTAGTCACCACGACGTTCCTTCTGTAATACTGACCAGTATACCTTTCCTGTGGTGACGTTTGAGTTCTTTGTCAGGCTCTCATCAATAAAACGCTCATAGTGTCCCAGGTCAAGATCTGTCTCAGCTCCATCGTCTGTTACAAACACCTCTCCGTGCTGAATAGGGTTCATGGTACCCGGATCAATATTAATGTATGGATCGAATTTCTGCATTGTCACCTTGTATCCACGAGCTTTTAAAAGACGTCCAAGAGACGCTGCGGTAATTCCTTTTCCAAGACCGGAAACAACTCCACCGGTGACGAACACGTATTTTACAGGCATAATTTTCCTCCTTATCAATATGCTTTGTATATTTGTAAATTCTTAATTTTTAAAATAACCAACTTATTATACAGCCTTAAATTGATTAATGCAATTTATTTTTTAATTATATTTATTATATTTTGTTATAATGCTTCACATCTGGTGACGGACAACCCTGTATTCATCGCCTGAGCGGTAAAACGGGCAGCGCTTATAGCTGCTCTGGACAAATCTCGCCATATCATCCTCGTCCATATTTACCGAGCAATAATACTCCTCATCATCCTCATCATATTCATTGTATGCACAAAAATCGCAGCATGTCTCCATTATCTTATCCTTCCATCACTTTTAATATGTATGCTGAAAATCTACTTAAACTGATTGACAGTCTCGTCATATTTGTAATCAATCTGTGCAAGCTTGTCGCAAAGCTCTTTCTCATCAATATCATATGCTGCCGCAAGCTCCTTCAATCCTGAATAATTGTCCCGAAGCTGTGTGTTTACAAAGCTAAGCAGCATAACCGGATCCTTTGGTAATGCCATAATCTGCTCCTTATAATTCTATGTAATCTTATAATTCTATGTTATCTTATTATCATAATCATAGCAATTAACTTTCAAATACCTGCTTTATGCTGTCATAGTGCAGGAACACTCCCTGCGCAGCAAGCTCTTTTATTTCATCGAGTGTGGCAATTTTAAACCCAAATGCCTCCTCTGTCTGAATCTGTACGTCAGACTCCTTGAAATCAAGCTCAAAGCGGTAAACATCCACGAAATAGTTGTCACCCTCGCCCGGATTCTCTCTGTGATAGGTATAGGCAAGCCCTCCCGGACACTGTGATACATCAAGGCCCACCTCTTCTTTCACCTCTCTGCAGACTGCAGTAAATGAGCTCTCACCTGCCTGTGCGGCTCCTCCTGAAACCTCCCACCAGCCCGGTGCCCATGCCTTTGTCATGACACGCTGTGTGATAAGGAATCTGCCATCAGGTCTGTGAATCACGCCAAGCACTGAAAGATGATACTCTCCATCCTTAAGTATCCAGTCGTTTTTTTTCATTGTACGGCCTGTCGGTTTTTTATCCTTATCGTATATATCCCAAAATTCCATTTGAAGCTTCCTTTCTCTAAGTGAGTCTTTAATAATATCATATCATATCCTGCGCAGAAAAGCCAGCAAGTTGTTTACGCAGCTTTTTGCTTTCCGGCAGATAATATTCCATCAGCGACCAGAACCTGGCATTATGACTTGGCTCAAGCAGATGTGTAAGCTCGTGAACCACCACATACTCTGCGCACTCCGACGGCACCTTAGCCAGCAGAAGGTTGAAATTCAGATGATGTGACTTCACGTTGCATGATCCCCACCTTGTCTTCATCTTCTTTATCGTAAAGCCCACTGACTTAACTCCCATAACAGGCTCCCATTTGTCGATAAGCCTCTGAAGCTGCATCTTAAGCCGCAGACGCATCTCCCTTTCCATGAAGGGTGCCATAACCGGCTCCTGCTCCTTAAGCTGCCTTGCGACAAGCATTTCCTGCATGGTTTGCTCAATCCAGTCTGATTTGCTTTCCACGAATTTCCTGATTTCCGTATCACTCATGCCATAAGGAGCACTCACTGATAGTGTGCCATCCGTGTCCTTCACACGAAGATACATGTTTTTTATTCTTTTCCTAGTCACTTCTATTGCATATCTGTTGTTTATATATATGTTATTTGTACATTTTTTATTTGCATATGCGTTATTCATATTTTCCAGTTTCATACTGCTCCTATCACGTAATCCGTTTCGCATAATTACATTTTACAATCTCTGTGCATTTTTGTATACTATAAAATAAAGTAACTATTCAGAACCACTGAGAACAAGAAAAGCTGATGCGTCATGCTTGCATGTAAGCAGCAGGTTTTATTGTTCTCTAGGTGGCTCGAATAGAGCCACCCCACACATATGAGCAAAATTAGCTGCACAGCAGTGGGAAAGCACGAGTATCGTGCGGTTTTGCGAATATGCGTGGGGGGTTCTGAATAGTTATGAAATAAAGAATAAGGAGGCTCCTATGACAAAAGAAAAATTAGCCATTGAAGTAATAAAAAGACTAAAAACCGCATATCCTCGCACCGATTGCACTCTTGAGTACGATGAGGCCTGGAAGCTCCTCGTATCAGTCAGGCTCGCAGCCCAGTGCACTGATGCCCGCGTAAATGTAGTCGTGGTGGATTTGTTCAAAAAATATCCTTCCATCGAGGCTCTCGCCGATGCTGATGTTTCCGACATAGAAGAAATTGTACGTCCATGCGGCCTGGGAAAGAGTAAGGCACGTGATATAAGTGCCTGCATGAGAATGCTTCGCGATGATTTTGGCAGTCTTGTGCCTGACAATATGACCGATCTGCTGAAGTTGCCGGGAGTCGGAAGAAAGAGTGCCAACCTGATTATGGGTGATGTGTACGGCAAGCCTGCCATCGTCACCGACACACACTGCATACGCCTTTGCAACCGTATAGGACTTGTAGATGGAATAAAGGACCCGAAAAAAGTGGAGATGGAGCTTTGGAAAATCATCCCACCCGAGGAGAGCAATGACTTCTGCCACAGGCTGGTTGATCATGGACGCGCCGTATGCACTGCCCGAACCACACCGCACTGTGACATGTGTGTGCTGAACGATATATGTGGAAGCGTTGTGCATAGCTAAAACAGTAAGGCTGCGTCTCCGCAGCCTGCATGCAAAACGTGAGAAAGGACCGCGATGTTACACGCGGTAACAACGCGATCCTTTCTCGAGGAGTTTAGTTATGAAAATGTTTATTAATAAAAAGGGAATAATGTAAAAGGTTTTGTTCCTCTTACATTAATAAGTATATGTGGTAATTATGTCCTAACAATGTACATTTTAGAAATATTTTATTAAAAAAGTCGTGATTATTTTATACTTTTTTTAGATTTGTAATATTCTGTAAATAACAACTAAATTTTTTTGTTAAAAAGTGCCTTACAGAGCTGTATTTTATCCTCATGGCTCTGTCCGGTCAGGCTGTTTTGAAAATCCACAGTACCTGCAGCGGTGCTGTCTGTCAGCAGACCTTTTTCTGCGAGACGTCTTTTCATCTCACGCGCTGTACCGTTTCCTCCATCGAACACACGCACCCTATCTCCAAGCACCTCCTGTATCATTTTTCTGACAAACGGATAATGTGTGCATCCCAGCACAACCGCATCTATCTCATCATGCGAATATGAATACAAAAGTTCCTCGAGATACTGTCTCACATCATCACCGTACAAGTCACCTCTCTCAACGAAATTCATAAGCCCAGGACAAGGCAATGGAATAATCTCACCCAAGTGTCTGTATCTGTCCATAAGCTTTTTAAGTTTTTCCTCCCTGATAGTCATAGGTGTAGCCATCACAAGCACTCTCGGATTTTCCATAAAAAGCATCGCAGGCTTGACTGCAGGCTCTATCCCTACGATAGGAACATCGGGATATTGCTCTCTTAATATACGCACTGCCGCACTGGTGGCTGTATTGCACGCGACAACAAGCCCCTTTGCATGCTGATTCAAAATCAGCTCCTTTGCATGCTCACAGGTCAAAGCTCGCACCTGCTCAAGTGTTTTGGTACCATAAGGCGCATTTGCTGAATCACCGTAATATATAAAATCTTCGTTAGGCATCACTTCAACCAGGCTCTTTAAGACGCTTATTCCGCCGACTCCTGAATCGAAAACTGCAATTGACATTATAAAAGTCCCTACTTTCTTTATAAAATCTGTTATGATATAATGAATAAAACAATCTTAAGGAGGCACCTATGGATAATCCTAAAAGTCTTTTTAACAACAACACAAAAGTATGTGAAAACTGTAAAAGGCCTCTGCCACATGACTATAAAGAGAATCTCTGCCCACGATGCCTTGATCTGGCATTATTCCGCGAGGTAAAGGAATTTATCCGTACCCACGATGTAAATGAATACGAGGTTGCAGAACATTTTAAGATACCGCTTAGACAGGTAAAGAGCTGGATAAAGGACGGACGCATCGAGTACAAGCAGTCTGAATCAGCCTCCACTATAGCCGGTCTTCACTGCCAGCGGTGCGGTGCACCTGTTACCTTCGGCACTCTTTGTCCCAAATGTCTGAGACTGTTAAACGGCAACAAAGGATACTCAACCGGATACGATGCCGGCAAAACAAAATCCAAAATGTACCATTTGGAAGGAGAGGAGTAATTACTCCTCTCTTCTTTTAACCTTTGACCTGTATTTTTTCTCAACCTCTGTGAGGAACTTGTCATCAAGCTCCGCCTTTATAAGTACGTTCTCATCAGGCGATTTGATGACGATATCATAATAAGGTACATCCTTCTGACCTGAGGTATAGTCTATTTTCTTGATCTCATTTCCATTCTCGTAATTGTATACACTTCTGTCACCTGCCGGTGCAATTGCTGCTACAGACTCCATGCTGTATATTCCAAGGCGCTTTCTGCGGCTCTTGTTTTTAATTTTGGCAAATCGCAGCTCTCCGTCAAAATATGAATATTCAAACTCGGTGTTCTGTGCCATTATCATAAGATATGCAATAAGTCCAAATACTACTGCAAATAAAATACCCGGTGCAAATCCGATGCAGATAGTCAGAAGACTTATCGCAGCAAGAGCTACAAGCAGGTACGAAACAAATACCAGCGCCACATTTTTTTTACGCGCAATCAATGTAAATACTTCCATTATAATTCTCCTTTGCATATTGAAAATATATATCTTTATAATGATAACAGATTTTTACCGTTTCGTATAGATTTTTTCATGTTTATAGGTTAAAATATTATAAAAATTTAGTGAAATTTCGGAGGGTTAAGATGCAATTTAACTTAAAACTGCAAAATGATTTCAAAAACAACATAAGAAGGGAGTGGGCTTTAACCAACGGCCTTGGCGGATATGCCGGTGGTTCAGTCACCGGTGCGATAAACCGTACGCATCAGGGCTATCTGATTGCAAGCCTTCATGCTCCTGTGCAAAGATACGTCTGCTTCTCAAAGACAAACGAAAAAATAGTCACAGACAGCCACACCTACGACCTCTCAAGTGACCAGTTCAAGGGCGGATGCCACACAGACGGCATCCAATATATAAGAGAGTTCACATACGATGGAACCATATGCTTTACATATGAGGCCGGTGATATCACCATAAAAAAACACATCGCACTGGCACAGGGAAAAAATCTCGCTGCCGTGGCATATGAGGTTCAAAACAAAGGCGAAGCGGCTAAGCTTTTGATCACGCCTCTTATGAACTTCCGTGAGCACTCTGAAAGTTCCACCGTCGATTCATTAAAATTCGAGGTCAAAAAGCAGGAGCATGGCTTTACCCTCATTCCAAAAGCTCAGGATGACCACTGTATCCGCATTGCTTTTTCAGGCGGAGAGCTTATTGAAAGAGACTACAAGTATATCTGTGACCTTGAGGCTCAGACCGAGGTGGACAATGAAGTGCCCGGCCTCGACTGTGCATTTTGCCCATATGACGTGAGCGTGGATATTCCTGCCTCTGCTTCAATGCATTTTTCTGTAATGTGCGATATCGTACCGCTTGAAGCCTGTAATGACAACTCAGGCACAGCCTTCGCCAAACACCTTGTTTCTGATAACGAAAGTGCTTTTGAAATACTACGTGCGCAGCTTGACTACACCGATGAGCTGATTAAAAGAAGCGGCTTCACTGATGACTTTGCCGTGAAGCTTACTGTGGCTGCAAACCAGTTCATCGCACACAGACAGTCAACAGGCTATGACACTGTGCTCGCCGGACTTCCTTGGTTTACAGACTGGGGCCGTGACACTATGATTTCATACACTGGCCTGACACTTTGCACCGGCCGTTTTGAAAAAGCTCACGATATACTACTGACCTTTGCCAAGTACTGTAAGGACGGGCTCATCCCGAATATGTTCCCGGACAGCGGACTTGAGCCTCTCTACAATACTGTAGATGCATCACTGTGGTATTTTTATGCTGTCTACAAATATCTTGAATATGTGTCCACTCCCGATGCCTATGAATTTATAAAGAAGGATATTTATCCATGCTTAAAGGATATCATATCTACTTATAAAAAAGGCACTGATTTTTCCATATATATGGACACGGACGGGCTCATTCATGCCGGAAGCGGACTCGACCAGGTAACATGGATGGATGTTCGTGTCGGTGACTGGGTTGCTACGCCTCGTCACGGCAAGCCTGTCGAGATAAATGCACTTTGGTACAACGCACTGTGCACCATGGATATGCTTCAGGCTAAGTTTGGCGATAACGATGACAGCTACAGACAGCTTGCTTCTCTCGTAAAGGCTTCCTTCAACAAGCGCTTCTGGAATGAAAACACAGGCTGCCTGTATGATGTGGTTGACGAGGATGACGATACAATCCGTCCAAACCAGATTTATGCCGTAAGCCTGCCATTTACCATGCCTGACATGGAGCGTGAAAAAGCAATTGTGGATACGGTAATGGATAAGCTGTACGTAGGCTGCGGACTGCGTTCGCTCGATCCTGACCACAAGGATTACCATCCGATTTACATCGGCTCTCTCTCAAAGCGCGACCATGCCTATCATCAGGGAACAGCCTGGGGCTTTCTGCTCGGTGGTTTTATCAGTGCCTATGTAAAGGTAAACGGCCGTACGAAGGCGACCGCTTTATGCGCTGACAAGCTGCTTGACCCTGTAAGGGAGCATCTGCTCAACAACTGTATCGGCTCAATATGCGAGATATTTGACGGCGATGCCCCTCACACCGGCCGTGGCTGCTATGCGCAGGCATGGAGTGTAGGTGAAGTGCTTCGCTGCTACTGTGAGGATGTACTGCCTATGCTCCCACAAGCTCACTCATAAGCTCGTGGACCGTAGTCATTCGGTTTATGCGGCCCACATTGGCACCGCAGAATACCAGACCGTTTTGCATATCTCCTTTAACCGCTGCAATCAGTGCCTTCGTAATACAGTATGGCACTGTTGCAGGGTTACATTTCTCAAGACAATTGTAGCACTTTGTGATAGGCTGCTTTTTCTTTTCCAAACCCCTGATAAACTCATTTCTGACAGCACGCCCCGGCATTCCGACCGGGCTTTGTATAATCTGCACATCAGACTCATTCGCGTTCAGATAAGCATGCTTATAGGCATCAGATGCGTCACACTCCTCTGTCGCCACAAAACGGCTCGCCACCTGCACTCCGTCGGCTCCAAGCTCCATGCAGTGCATGACATCCTCATGTGTAAACACTCCGCCTGCTACAATTACCGGAATGTGCTTTTTAAACTTCTCCTCATATGCCTTTGCACAGCTGATAATCTCCTTAATCTCGCTGTCATAATCCATATGCTCCATATCTGCAAGCTGTTCATTGGAAAATCCCAGATGTCCTCCGGCCTTTGGTCCCTCGATAACAATAAAGTCCGCTGTGCGGTTGTATCTGTGTGCCCACATTTTAAGAATCAGATTTGCTGCTCTCTTTGAAGAAACAATCGGAGCAATCCTTGTATGTGACTTTTCATCGACCAGCTCAGGCAGTTCCATTGGAAGTCCTGCCCCGCTTATAATAACATCAGCACCTGCTTCAACCGCAGCCAGAACATGCTCCTTGTAATGCTTTAAAGCCACCATGATATTGACTCCTACCATTCCATGTCCACAGGCAAGCTCCTTTGCTTTCTTAATATGCTTCTTGATAGCAATCAGATTAGCCTTTGCCTGGTCCTTTTCAAACTCCGGCTCCTCAAAGCCAATCTGCGCGGTGGAAATCACTCCTACACCACCCTCCTTAGCAACAGCTCCGGCCAGTCTGCTAAGACTCACTCCAACTCCCATACCTCCCTGAATGATAGGAAGCTTTGCAACCATATCTCCGATTCTCAGTTCTCTCAACATAATATGTACCTCCGAACATGTATAAATTTCATTTTTATGTTTGATATTCAAATTATTTGATAATCAAACATATATACATAGTAGCCC